>JACCDK010948969.1_pt1 | contig 94783 bp, 77 predicted proteins | sample 7445871 | NCBI WGS metagenome assembly JACCDK01 (sample SAMN15323436, study PRJNA562643) | freshwater metagenome | isolation source: river surface water | place: USA:Blue River Watershed | collected 2017-08-15 | reverse complement strand
GGTTATACCCAGTCTACCCCTATCGATTTTTATGAGTCGAAAGTGGGACAAAAAGTATACATAGAAACCTTAGGATTTAAGTCCTATGCACATTTATTGTATTTTCAAAAACCAGGGGAGTCGGCAGATGCAGAAACCCTTTTAACTACTAAAAAATTAGATAGACCTTGTTATTTTATTATGAAGGTAACAGAGGGTGATCAATTGAAATACCACCCTAACTTGGAGTTGATGAAAGAGGAGAATGGGTTTTTGTTTTATAAGAGAAAGTGATTAGAGTGACTAAAGTAACTATTGTACTAAATCACCTTATTCACTCTAATCACTTTAAATCACAACTTTTGATCCAATTCTTTTTCATTAAAAAAGAAATTTGCTTCAATGCTTGCATTTTCATCAGAGTCAGAACCATGGATTGCATTTGCTTCCATTGATTTGGCGAATTGCTTTCGAATAGTACCTTCTGCTGCAAGTTCTGGATTGGTTGATCCGATCAGGTTTCGGAAATCTGTAACGGCATTTTCTTTTTCCAAAACCATTGGAATAATGAGACCCGAAGACATGTAATCGCACAGACTTTCAAAAAACGGTCTTTCTTGGTGGACTGCATAAAATTGTCCGGCTTGCGTTTTAGAAAGATGAATTTTTTTGATGGCTATGATTTTGAAACCGGCCTTTTCAATTTGAGCAATAATAGCTCCTGAATGACCATCTGCCACAGCATCCGGTTTAATCATAGTAAATGTTCTGTTTGTAGGCATATTCAAATTTTTCTCAAATTTATCTGTAACTTTGCGAATGCCCAAATTTAAGGGCCTAAATTGCAGAATGAATTCATTGCTTGCTCAAAAAGAGCTGTTCAAGTCAGGACAAAGAGTTATTATTACCACCCATTTCAATCCCGATGCGGATGCAATTGGGTCTAGTCTTTCACTTAAAAACTACCTCATTCAATTAGGTTTACAGGTAGAGGTTTGGTTGCCTTCCAGCTTACCAGCTCATTTTAAGTGGATGCAAGGTGCAGATCTTGTGTATGACTTTGAGCAAAGTAGTGATCGAATGCACATGCAGCAAACAATATCCTCTTTTGATTGGATTTTTTGTCTTGATTTTTCTGGCATTCAACGATTGCACGGATTATCAAATCTGATTCAAACTGCAGTGCAGCCCAAAGTTGTAATTGATCATCATTTGGATCCTGAAGATTTTGGTACGTATTTTTATCATGATACAAAAGCGGCTTCAACCTGTGAATTGATTTATGAATTGATTCGCTCATGGGGAGATGAGGCTTTAATTGATGCAGAAATTGGAGCTACCTTGTATGCCGGTATTATGGCCGATACAGGCTCTTTCAGGCATCCCAATACTACGTCTAGAGTGCACAGAATAGTCGCTGAGTTAATCGATTTAGGGGTTAATACCAATATGGTGCACCGTAAAATATTTGATGCTTCTTCTATAGATCGTTTGCGATTTTTAGGTCATGTATTAAGTAATCGGATGGAATATTTGCCGAAATATCGCCTCAGTTTGATGTGGATAACAGAGGAAGATCAAAAAGTATTTAATTCGCAAGCAGGTGATACAGAAGGAATTGTAAATTATGGTCTACAGGTAGCTGGTTCTGTTTGGTCAATTTTATTGATTCAACGAAATGATGGAGTAAAGTTGTCATTTCGTTCCATAGAACCTTTTGCAGTGAACCAATTTGCTGCCAACTATTTTGAAGGGGGAGGACACAAAAATGCTTCAGGAGGAAGAATTCAAAAATCAAATATTGAAGAAGCAAAGAAAATTCTCATGGAAGTGTTACCTTTGCAGCTTGACCAGATAAATCAAGTTAAAAATTTATAATAAAGAAATCTTAAATATAAAATTATGTTAAAAAGAATGATCACCCTTTTTGCGGCAGCTGCTTTGTTTTCTGCTTGCGATTCGAAAGTAGAATTAGTAGATGGCGTTAAAATCCAATATTTTCAGCATGATGATAAGGCTGCAAAATTGAAAGATGGTGATGTTTTGACATTTCATGTTATTATCAAGAATCATGCGGATTCTGTATTACAGGACACCTACAAAGATGGAAATCCAACAAAAGCGCTGATTCAGCCAGTTCAAGGATTTAAAGGTTCATTTGAAAATGGCTTACGTCAATTAGCTGCAGGTGACTCGGCAACTATTTTGGTGCCAATTGATAGTTTGATTCAACAAACACAAGGGCCATTGCCTCCATTCTTGAAAAAGGGAACTGATTTAAAATATACTGTAAAGATTTTGAAGGTTCAATCTCGTGCTGAGTTTGAAAAAGAAATGAGCGTTGAGGCAGAAAAAGCAAAAGCTGAAGCTGGGAAACGTATAGCTCAGGAACCATCTGCTATTGCTGATTTTATTAAAAAATCAGGAAAAAATTTCCAAAAATCAGGCTCAGGCTTATTTTATTCTATTTTATCAACAGGTGCAGGCACTAGTCCGAAGGTTGGTGAAACATGGGTTGTTAGTTACAGGGGTACTTTTTTAGATGGCAAAGAGTTTGATAAAGGATCGGATGTACCAATGCCTGTTGGGCAAATGATACCGGGATTTAATGAGGCATTAACCTTGCTTAAACCAGGAGGACAAGGTATTTTCGTAATTCCTTCCACGCTGGGTTATGGCGCTGAGCCGAGAGGCCCTATACCGGCTAATTCTGTTTTGGTTTTTGAGGTAAAATTACAAGAGAAAAAGTAACAGGGAATAGAGAATAGAAGTAGCCTGAGGTCGCGCTTAGCAAGAAAATTCGAAGGCTAACTGAAAAGAAGTAAACAATAAATTGGGTATAAATTCGTTTGGTTAAAATGAGTAAAAAGCATTTTAGGTTTTTGGGAAGTATCGTAAGTTTAATTACAATTTCTTTCTTGATAGTTTCCTGTTTATCTAACATTGAGTTGGAGGATGAGGTGCGTGCCAAAGAAAATCAAGCTCAAATAGTGGCTTTTTTCTCCAAAGCAGGTATCAATCCTACGGCACTTTCAAATGGTTCTTATTTTGGAGTAACTAAATCCAATTCATCCGGAGAACTCGCCAGTAGAGGAGATTCAATCATTGTGCATTATGAGTTGGCTAATTTATTGACTGGCCAGGTGCTTGATAGTACAAATCGAAAAACAAACGAACCTTTGATTTACCGGTATGGATTTTTGAATCCTATTTTCGGACAAATAATGACTTCTATTCGTGAAGGTGAACAGGCTGTTATGGGTATTCCAGGAACTGCCCAATCCTTTTCAGGACTGCCTGCTTATACTCCCTTGAAAGTGACCATCAAATCATTAAAGATTAGATCCCAGAATGACCTTATCAATGAGTATATCAATCAAAAGGGATACAAGGTTACGGAAACATTGGCCGACGGGCTACGTTACATTCGTTTAGTTGATGGAACGGGTAATGCTGCAACCTCCGGACAAGTGATGTATTTGAAATACTTAGGTAGATTTACCAATGGAAAAATATTTGATGGGAATGTTGCAAAAACTGATTCCTTTCAAGTTACTGCTGGTGGGACCTCAACGGTTATCGGTTTTCAGTTAGGTGTTGAAAAAATGAAAGTGGGCGAAAAAGCCGTGGTCATTTTTCCTTCAACCATTGGATATGGTGAAAAAGGATCTGGAAGCATCCCTGGTTTCACTCCCTTGGTTTTTGAACTTAATATGACCAAAATTAAATAAACCCCTCCATGAAATTTTTTAAAAGTTTTTTCCTTCTAAGTCTAGTTTTTTCATTGGCTTCTTGTTTAAAAGATGAATACCAGGCACAACTTCTGGACAATGAATCTGAAATTCAAAATTACGTTACTTCTAAAAATTTAACCGTTCAAAAGAGTCCTGAAGGAATGTATTACCAAATAACCTCGGGGGGGCAATCTGCTAAGGCAAAGACAAGTGACTTGATTGAATATTATTACAAATTAACGCTACTAGACGGTGGTGTCATAGACTCATCTCAAACTTCAAAAGGACAAGTTCGCTCATTGATATTTGGTGGATTTAATGGAAGTATTTATAATTTACCATTAAGTTACCTAAATGCAGGTGACAAAGGAATTTTTCTATTACCTTCTAATTTGGCTTATGGAGGTAATTCGACAGATTTATACAAGGCCTATTCATGTTTTCGCGTAGACGCTCAGGTGGTTAAAATTTTAACCCAGGCACAATTGCTTGAGCGAATGAAATTAGAAAATAACATGATGGATGCACAAACAACCACATCGGGTTTGATTTATAAAAAAATTGTAGAAAAGCCAAGCGGCAAAAAATTAGATTATGGCTACGCAGGTAAATTCAATTACCTTGGTAAGTTCGGATTTAATTATAATCATTATGATGCCGCAACGAATGGTATCGTTTATAATGCCGTATTCGATAAAGGTACAGGCATAAATTTGGCATTAAATGCTGGAAGTTTTATAAAAGGATTCGAAGAAGCACTGAAGTTAATGAACGAAGGAGAAAAAATGCAAATTATTTTGCCTTATGATTTGGCTTATGGTGTTTCAGGAAATTCATCAATTCCAGGTTATTGCCCTCTTTATTTCGAATTAGAAGTAACAGCTCCATAAAATGGTCATTTATTTAGCTACTCAAAATAGACATAAAATTGAAGAATTATCGGCCCTTTTAGAGGGCCGTTTTTCGGTTAAATCTATCATCGAGTTGGGACAGCTAGAAGAAATTCCTGAAACGGGAACTACCATTTCTGAAAATTCTTATCAAAAAGCAAATTTTATTGCGCATAAATTTGGTATTCCTTGTCTTTCCGATGATTCGGGTTTAGAGGTCAATGTCTTGAATAATGAACCTGGCGTTTTCTCTGCAAGGTATGCAGGACCACAAAAAAATGACCAAGATAATATGCAGCTACTGTTGAAAAAAATGCAAAATCAATTAGATAGGTCTGCACGTTTTGTAACCGTTTTAACTTTTCATTTTGAGGGCAAATATTTCCAGTTTGAAGGGGCAATTGAAGGTAAAATTATTCACGAGCCAAGAGGGGCTTCAGGATTTGGCTACGATCCAATATTTGTACCCAATGGGTACGCCGAAACATTTGCTGAAATGACCTTACAGCAAAAAAATGCAATTGCACATCGAGCAATTGCATTAAAGAAATTTATTGAATTTGTCGACGAAACAACAAATTTTCTTCATCAATAAAACTTTTTTATCGTAAAATGATTATTTTGGAAAAAATTTGTGCAGTACCCTTATGTCTTCAAAATACTTCAAGTCTTTATTGTGGATTGTATTACCATTTTTGGTTTTCAATCTTGAGGCTCAATTTGTATTGAAGGGAAGAGTAACAGATGCCTCCAATGGGGACCCAATACCTTTTGCCTCTGTTGGACTGAAAGGCCTACCTTACGGTACCAATACCAATTTTGAAGGACAATTTGAATTAAAGGCAAAAAGTTTATCAGATTCTGTTTTTGTATCATTTGTAGGCTATAAAAGAAAGGTAAAAAAAGTATCTAAATTACCTTCTCAAACCATTGATTTTCAATTGGAGCCAGCTCAAAAAGCTTTGGCAGAAGTCATTGTTTATTCAGGTGAAAATCCTGTTAATAAGGTTTTAAGAGCTGTTGTTGCCAATAAAAATAAGAATGATCGTGCTCGTTTAAGTGCCTACGAATATGATTCTTATTCTAAAATTGAATTAGATGTGGATAACATTTCTGAAAAATTTCGTGAAAAGAAATTCATGAAAGAAATTGAATCTTCCATTCAAAAGTTTCAAAAAATTGCTGGAGAAGACGGCAAATTAGTTATACCAACTTACATATCAGAAGCCATTTCCAAATTTTATTTTTTGAATAGTCCTACCCGAAAACGAGAGGAAATTCTAAAGACGAATATTAAAGGAGTGGGAGTACAAGAGGGAGGATTTGTTTCTCAATTATTGGGAGGTAATTTATTTGCTAGTTATAATTTTTATCAAAATTTTGTTCCTTTTTTTGGTAAGGATTTTGCAAGTCCAATTGGGGATGGTTGGAAGGCAAATTACAAATATTACATGGGTGATACATTGAATATTGATGGACATATGTGCTATCAAATCGATTATGAGCCAAAAAATCCAATGGATTTGTTGTTTTCTGGACAAGTTTGGATTGATACAACATCCTTTGCATTAGTTCAAATTGATGCCTCTGTAGGGAAGGATGCCAATTTAAACTTCATTGATAAAATTAGAATTAGTCAGGAATTAGAGAAAACATCCGAGGGGGCTTGGTTGCCATCAAAAACGCGATTCATGATTGACTTGGAAGAAATTACCAAGAATTCAGCTGGTATGTTATTGAAGATTTTGGTGTCGAACAAAAATTTTGTTGTCAACAAACCCCATGAAACGGCTTTTTATGATTTAATGTCGGAGGTGATGGAAGACCATAAAGAACCTAATCCTGATTTCTGGCGAACAGCAAGGCATGAATCTTTAAGTAATCAAGATTATGAAGCTTTTGCTTTAGTGGATTCTGTTCGAAATTTACCAACAGTAAAAACGTATGTAGAAATTGCTGAATTGATTTTAAGTGGGTATAAAAAATTCAATGATATTGAAGTGGGCCCTTATATTTCATCCTTTGCCCTTAATCGGGTAGAGGGGGCACGTATCAGAGTTGGATTTAGAACCAATGCTAATTTTGATAAAAATTGGATATTACGTGGTAATGTTGGTTTTGGAACCAAAGATTTGGTTCCAAAATACCAAATAGAGGTCAATTATTTATTTTCAAAAAAGAAATGGACCATTGCCGGTTTAAAGCATTCGTATGATATTGAGCGAGTAGGATTAACCCCCGAACTCATTGGCGATAATCGCTTGTTTTATGCATTTACCCGATGGGGGGCCTTTTCTGGTGCATTTTTCCGAAGGTCTTCGGAGGTGTTTTTCAATTCTGAATTAATGAAAGGTTTTTCTTTGAATACCTCTTTAACCACACGTTCATTTGAACCCCTATTTAAATTTTATTATCGGACACATCCGGAATTGGGAATGTCGTCTCCAGTGAAAGATAATTTGCAAGAGTCGTTTTTAACTGTTCAATTGCGTTTTGCAAAAAATGAAAATTTTATCATGAATGGAAACGAACGAATCACTCTTTCCACAAAGCGAGTGCCTGTTTTAACCTTAACCTATCAGCAAGGATTTAAAGGTATGTTTGGGGGAGATTTTAATTACCAACGATTTACATTGAAGGCGTACCAAACCTTTAATTTTGGAAAAATTGGTCATTCGGATTATACCTTTACAGCAGGTTATACTCCTTCAACATTGCCCGCTCCCTTATTATTTCCACATTTAGGCAATGAAACATTCTTTTTTGTGAGAAGTGCTTTTTCGACAATGAATTATTTCGAATTTGTCAGTGACCAATTTATGAGCCTTCAGTTGAATCATAATTTTGAAGGTCTGTTATTCAATCGATTGCCTTTAATTAAAAAATTGAAATGGCGATTTATTGCAAGTGCAAATGCCGTAATGGGTTCTCAAAGTACTGCCAATATGGAATTAATGAAGGATGTAAATAATCCACTTCGTTCTAAATTTTTGGAAAATTATGCCTTTGATAGTTTAGATCCCAATAAGCCATTTGTTGAAGTTGGATATGGAATTGATAATATTTTCAAATTATTTAGGATTCAGGCTTTCCATCGTTTGACCTATTTGGATCGACAAAATGTTTCTCCTTTTCGTTTAATGGCCTCAATTAATTTCTCTTTTTAGTATAAAATCAAGAGGGAAATTTAAAGATTTCAAGAATTTTTAGTCGCTTTTTGGTTTACGTAATAATGCGTTCTATATTTGATTATTATTGATTTTTGAATCCTAGCAGATTTATATGGGTATAATTTTACTTGTCATTTTTTTATCCATTTTTAGTTACATACTTGGCTCAATTCCAACTGCCTTATGGTACGGTGAAAAATACCACAATGCAGATATTCGAACATTAGGAAGTGGCAATGCTGGGGCAACAAATACGTTTCGAGTATTTGGAAAAAAGGCAGGAACAATTGTTCTAGCAATAGATGCATTTAAAGGATTTTTTGCAACTTCACTAGCAGCCATTTTATTTTATTTTGGTCTTATTGACTGGGAAACTTGTGTTTCTTTGAAAATTATATTTGGTTTTTTGGCAATTATTGGTCACTTATTACCTATTTTTTGTGATTTCAAAGGAGGAAAAGGAGTAGCCACTTTATTGGGTATGGCATTGTGTTTGCATCCTTCGGCTGCATTTTGGAGTATTTTATTATTTTTAGTGATTTTCGTTATTTCTCATTATGTCTCCTTGGCCTCAATTGTTGCTTCTTTTGCATTTCCAATCATGATGGTTTGTAAGACTTTTGGTGAGGAGTTACCCATTACCATCATATTTGGTTTTTTTGTAACTTTTTTGGTGATATATACTCATCGGAAAAATATTGAGCGAATATTCAAAGGGACAGAAAATAGAATGTACTTATTTCCTCGAAACCGTAAATCCTTTTAGTATATTTGTGTGAATTTTAATTCCACAAAATGCAATCTTCACAACAATATATTCAAGCAAATAAAGATCGTTTTTTAAACGAACTTTTGGAAATCCTACGAATTCCTTCCATTTCAGCTGATCCAGCTTATGCTGGAGATGTGCGTCGTGCAGCAGAATGGGTAAAACATAATTTGCAATCTGCTGGCGCAGATCATGTGCGCTTAGAAGAAACCGCAGGTCATCCCATTGTTTACGGTGAAAAAATAATTGATCCTAAAGCTCCTACCGTATTAGTTTATGGCCATTATGATGTTCAACCTGCCGATCCATTACATTTGTGGGATAGTCCCCCATTTGAGCCTGTGGTGAAGGATGGGGTTATTTATGGTAGAGGTACCTGTGATGATAAAGGGCAATTTTTCATGCATATCAAGGCTTTTGAAGCCATGTTGCAATCAGGTGAATTGAAATGTAATGTTAAGTTTATGATAGAAGGGGAGGAAGAAATTGGTTCTGACCACCTTGGCATATTTGTTAAGTCAAATAAAGAATTACTACATGCAGATATCATATTAATCTCAGATACTTCCATCATTGCTAACGACATTCCATCGATAGATGTAGGCTTAAGGGGTTTGAGTTATTTGGAGGTCAAGGTTCAGGGACCTAATAAGGATTTACATTCCGGTGTTTATGGAGGAGCTGTGGCTAATCCAGTAAATATTCTTTGCCAGATGATTGCCTCTCTCCAAGACGAATTCAATCGAATTACTATTCCAGGATTTTACGATGATGTTGAGGAATTAAGTGCAGCAGATCGTGCAGCTATGGCACAAACACCTTTTGATTTAGATATATATCAAAGAGAATTAGGTATTGCTGCTGTGCATGGTGAAGCAGGATATACAACACTTGAGCGCGCGTCCATTCGTCCGACCTTAGATGTTAATGGAATTTGGGGCGGATATATTGGCGAGGGTGCTAAAACAGTGCTTCCTTCCTTAGCTCATGCAAAAATTTCAATGAGATTAGTACCTAATCAATCTTCTGAAAAAATCACCGAATTATTTACAAATCATTTTATATCCATTGCTCCCAAAGGGGTTAAAGTAACGGTTACTCCTCATCATGGTGGAGAAGCTTATGTGATGCCTACGGATAGCATCGCTTACCAGGCTGCATCTGAGGCTTTAGAAAAAACATTTGGAAAAACGCCAGTTCCAACCAGAGGTGGAGGCAGTATTCCTATTGTAGCTTTGTTTGAAAAGGAATTGGGGATAAAATCAATTTTGATGGGATTTGGCTTGGATTCAGATGATATTCATTCACCAAATGAGCATTACGGATTGTTTAATTTTTACAAAGGAATTGAAACCATTCCGTATTTTTTTGATAACTATTATCACTTAAATCAATAATGGCAGAAAATTTAGGTCTTTTAGCAACTGAATCATCATCGCAATATGCAGATTTAGAAAAACAAAGCGTGCAAACGCTTTTACAACAAATAAATCAAGAGGATCAAACAGTTCCTTTGTCGGTTCAAAAAGTAATACCAACCATAGCTAAATTAGTGGAGGAGATCGCTTTACGAATGAAAAAAGGAGGACGATTATTTTACATTGGAGCAGGCACAAGTGGGCGTTTAGGTATTGTAGATGCTTCGGAATGTCCACCCACGTATGGGGTTCCACATGATTGGGTAATAGGATTAATAGCTGGAGGGGACAAAGCTATACGTAAAGCCGTTGAAAATGCTGAAGATGATATGGAGCAGGCTTGGAAAGATTTGGAGGTATATAAAATTGATTCATTGGATACCTTGATTGGTATAGCTGCCTCAGGACGTACCCCCTATGTCATTGGGGGTGTTCGAGAGGCAAAAAAGCGAGGAATTTTAACAGCCTGTATCGTATGTAATGAAAATTCTGCTTTATCACAGGAAGTAGAAATTCCAATTGAAGTGGTAGTAGGCCCTGAGTTTGTTACAGGTAGTACCCGTATGAAATCAGGGACCGCACAAAAATTAGTTTTAAATATGATTTCAACCACTGTTATGATTCAGTTGGGTCGAGTGCGTGGAAATAAAATGGTTGACATGCAACTAAGTAATCATAAATTAGTTCTACGTGCAATTCGTATGGTACAAGAAGAAATTGGCGTTAGTCCTGAAGTCGCAGCCGAATTATTGGAAAAATTTGGCAGTGTACGTGAAGCGGTAAATAATTATGAAGGATGAATTATGATTTATGAATTGTGAATAGTAAATTCACAATTCATAAATTTCTTACTACCTTGTGAATAATTTAAATTTAATATTGATGAAAAAGATTTCTAAACTTATTTTTTCCGCCGCAATTTTAACATTTGCTTTAGGGAATCAGGCGATAGCGGAAGATTTTCCAGCAGACATTAAGCCTTTAATGCAAAAATACACTTGTTTTGCTTGCCATAAGGTAGATGCACGGTTAGTGGGTCCTGCTTATAAAGATGTAGCAAAGAAAAAGTATTCAGTTGATAAAATTGTTTCTTTGATTGCAAAGCCTCAGCCATCAAACTGGCCTGGATATCCTCCAATGGCACCAATGACCAATGTTCCAAAGGAAGATGCTGTCAAAATAGCGAAATGGATAAATTCTTTGAAATAATCGATGATACCAAACAAAAAAGGAGCTTTAGGGCTCCTTTTTTGTTTTAGTAATTATATTGACTATTTCTTAGTTTTTTTAGCTTTAGGCTCCTTTTCAGTTTTCTCAGCCTTCTCAATTTTTTCAGCTTTTTCTGTTTTTGCTACTTTTTCAGCAGCTTTTTTTGCTGGAAATATTTCAGGTAAGAAATTGAACATGATAACATACCAAGATAAAATCTTTTTGATATCTGAAGCGTATACACGGTCTTGGTTGTAATTTGGAACTACTTCAGCCAATAAACTAAACAATTCAGCGTCGTTTGATTTTTTAGGCTCTAATGGTAATGTGCCATTGAATTTTTGATGGATCGCTAGAAAAATATCACCCAAAGGCAAGGTACTATCTTGGTGATCATCTAAATATAATGAAATGTCTTTTAGAACAGATATTCTTGTCTGACCTCCAACAACCGATTTTTGCTTAGCGGCGTCTAATGTTTCAACAATCACACCTGTCCGGGTTGGTTTTAAAACCCTAAACAATCCACTTTTCCCAGAGATATGGGCAATTTCATTTAATAATTCCATTGATTAAATTTATTTCGATGCAAAAATAATAGTTTTCTTTATTTGTATGGAGAAGTTTTAATTAATTCCTCAATTGATTGTAGAATTTCTTCTCTTCCAATATGTTTTTCAGCAGATGTAACAAACATTTGGGGTAATTCCTCCCAGGTTTCTGCAAGAATCTGCTTGTAATTTTCTACAGATTCATGAATTTGCTTCTGAGATAATTTATCTGATTTTGTGAAAACCACGTAAAATGGGATTTGGGCTTCCCCCATTCGGTTCATGAATTCCACATCTATGTTTTGAGGTTTGTGACGGATATCCACTAGTATAAATAAGCATACTAAATTTTCCCTCTTTAATAAATAGTCAAAAATCATTTTTTCAAATTTTTGACGAATTTCTTTACTTACTTTTGCGTAACCATATCCAGGTAAATCAACTAAAAACCATTGGTCATTGATCATGAAATGATTAATTAATTGTGTTTTTCCTGGTGTTTGTGATGTTTTTGCTAAGCCTTTTGTAAAGGTCAAAGAATTAATTAATGAAGATTTCCCAACATTGGATCTTCCAATGAAAGCAAATTCTGCACGATGAGGAGGAGGACATTTTTGAAAGTCCGAATTGCTCATGACAAATCTAGCACTTTTGATTTGCATCATTTATTTATTGGTTTTACCAAGATTGAATGGTATCTATAAAACAAGCTACTTTATCGGGATGAATATCTGGATAGACTCCATGGCCTAAATTGGCTATGTAACGTTGTCTTCCAAATTGTTCTAACATGTGGGTGGTTTCTTTTCTAATACAAGCAAAATCCCCATACAAAACACAAGGATCTAAGTTGCCTTGTAATGTTTTTGTAGGATCCACCAATTTCCTTGATTCGGTAATATCCATATTCCAATCCAAGCCAATGGTCTGACAATTTAATTGACCCATTTCTTCGCGGGCAAAGAAGGCTCCTTTTGCGAAAAGGGTTACAGGAACTTCATTAATCGCATCACAAATTTGCTTCATGTATGGAGTTGAAAATTCTGTGTATTGTGCAGGACTTAAAATGCCAGCCCAAGAGTCAAAAAGTTGAACCAAATTTGCACCTGCTTCGATTTGTGCCTTTAAATAGCTTATGGTAGAATCTGTAATCATTTGCAGCAAATTATGTGCAAGCGATGGATTGGCGTACAGCATTTTTTTTGCCTGAGAAAAAGTTTTTGATCCTTTTCCTTCTACCATATAACAGAAAATTGTAAAAGGTGCACCTGCAAATCCAATGAGAGGGATTTTATTGTTTAATTCTTTTTTTACAATTTTAATGGCCTCTAGAACATAAGATAAATCTTCTTCTGGATTAGCTATTCGAATATTTTTCAAGTCCTCGAGACTTCGGATAACATTTGGAAACAGTGGGCCTTTTTGTTCCTCCATCACATATGGAAGACCCATCGCCTCTGGAACCACCAGAATATCTGAAAATATGATGGCCGCATCTACTCCAAATCGTTCAACTGGTTGTATGGTAACTTCTGCAGCTAATTCTGGTGTCGTGGCTAATTTGATGAATGAACCAGCTTTTGCTCGCACTTCCCTGTATTCAGGTAAAATACGACCTGCTTGTCGCATGACCCAAACGGGTACGCGTTCCACTTCTTCTCCTTTTGCTGCACGAAGAATTAAATCGTTTTGAATGTTTTCCATTTACTTGGCTGAGTAGTTTGGTGCTTCTTTTGAAATACTTACATCATGTGGGTGGGATTCTTTAACACCAGCTGCAGTAATTTTTACAAATTTAGCTTGCTGCATAGCAGCAATATCACCCGCTCCGCAGTAGCCCATTCCTGCTTTAAGTCCGCCTACCATTTGGTATAAAATTTCAACAACGGAACCTTTGAAAGGAACACGACCTACGATTCCCTCTGGTACTAATTTTTTAATGTCATCTTCTGCGTCCTGAAAATATCGATCCTTAGATCCATCTTCCATGGCCTCTAGAGAGCCCATTCCACGATATGATTTGAATTTTCGGCCTTCTAAAATAATCATTTCTCCCGGGGCTTCTTCGGTACCGGCCAGCATTGAGCCTATCATGACAGTACTTGCACCACCAGCAATTGCTTTTGCAATATCCCCGGAGTATCTAATACCACCATCTGCAATGACTGGAACATTGTATTTTTGTAAAGCCTTCGCTGCTTCATATACTGCAGTTAATTGAGGCATTCCAACACCTGCAATGATACGTGTTGTACATATACTACCAGGGCCCACGCCAACTTTCACTGCATCTGCACCGGCTTCAGCCAAAGCAATGGCAGCTTCGCCTGTCGCAATATTACCTACTATAACATCTAAGTTCGGGAATTCTTTTTTTACGGATTTTAACGCATTAATAACACCTAATGAATGTCCATGGGCTGTATCAATACTTACTACATCAACTCCAACATGCACCAAAGCTTTTACACGATCTAACAAATCGGCTGTCACCCCTACCGCGGCCCCCACTCTTAAACGGCCTAAAGAATCTTTAGAGGCAAGTGGATGACTTCTTCTTTTTAGAATATCCTTATAGGTAATCAAACCAATTAATTTACCCGAACGGTCTACTATTGGTAATTTTTCAATTTTATGTTCTTGTAATATACTTTCTGCAGATTCCATACTAATTCCCTCTGTAGCAGTGATCAAGTTTTCCTTGGTCATAATGTCGGAAATTTTGAGATTTACATCTTTTTGAAAGCGTAAGTCTCTATTTGTTAAAATTCCAACCAATTGACCTGTTTGGTTTACAACAGGAATCCCCCCGATTCTATTCTCCCGCATGAGTCGTTGAGCATCTCCCAAATTTTGATCATCCTTTAAAGTAATTGGATCAATGATCATCCCAGATTCAGAGCGTTTTACTTTACGAACTTGAGCGGCTTGTTTCTCAATGCTCATGTTTTTGTGGATAATCCCAATTCCTCCTTCTTGGGCCATTGCAATAGCCAATTCAGCCTCGGTAACGGTATCCATTGCGGCAGAAAGGATTGGCGTATTGAGTAAAATGTTCTTGGTTAATCGAGTTTGCGTACTTACCTCACGCGGTAAAACTTGTGAATAGGCAGGTAGCAACAAAACATCGTCGTAAGTTAAGGCTTCAAAAAGGAACTTGGATGTGTCTAACATGGCAAATAATTTGAATGGGTAATGGTAACTAGGTTGATGGGAGGGAATCATACCCTTATTTGCGGGTCAAAATTACGAAAAAAAAATCGTAAATTTTCGATTATGTATAAAAAAATTACTTTTTGGTATGTGTGTTTTGTTTTAATCAGCAGTTCAATAGAAGCACAATATAAAAAGTATGTATTTGAAACGGGTAAAATGGGATCTCCATTTAGGATCATTATTTCAACTAAAGATACCTCAAGGATTGATTTTATTATTAAAGAGGCTTTTCACTTGGCTGAAGATTTAGAGAATCAATTAAGTGATTATCGTGAATATTCTGATGTGAGTAAAGTGAATCGAATAGCTGGGAAAAGCATTTTTTTTCCAATTCAAAAACCATTTAAAGAATTATTATTGGAATCTTTGAAGGCAAAAAAGATTTCAAATGGAAAGTTGAATGTTTTTTCAGGGAAATTAGTGAGTGAATGGAGAAAAACAATGAGAAATAAGATACTTCCTGATTCTTCATTGTTGAGGAAGGTAAGCAATGAAATAAAAGGAGAATGTATTGAATTTTCGAAAGATAGTACTTCAATACGCCTATTAAATGAATCTTGTCAAATTGATTTTGGATCTATTGGAAAAGGTTTTGTAGCTCAAAAAGTGGTTAATTTTTTAACTCATAATGGATTTCCCTTTGTTCTTGTAGATGCCGGAGGGAAAATAGTGTGTACACAAGTTGATGAAATGGGTGGAGAATGGACAGTGGGTTTAGAAATACCCTCAAGCCAAACCATTTCTCCCCAATTAATAAAATTAAAAAATACTTCGATAAGTTCTTCAGGTAAAACGTATCAAAATGTAATAATCAAGGGTAAAACTTATTCCCATGTTTTAAATCCGAAAACGGGTTGGGCATTGGAACATTCTAGGTCGGCAACGGTAATTTCAGCTAGAGGTGAACAATCTGATTGGCTTGCTACAGCAGCAACGATTTTAGAGCCAAATGAATTAAAACGTATGTTAAAAAAAATGAAAGATGTTAAAATTTTGATATGGCAGAATAATGGTGGAAATTTAGATATCATATTAAACCATAATTTATTGTAGAAAATGAGGAAGTCAAGTTATTCCTACTTGCTATTTTTAATTTTTTTAATGGTTTTTTCTAGTATTTCGGGACAAAATTTGGAAAAATATACCCAAAAAATACCTGAAACATCTGTTGTGTTCGATATGATGCCAGTTCCGGGTGAGACCATTAATCAACAAACTATTGAGGCGTTTTGGATCGGTAAAACAGAGGTAACATATGATGAATACCAATTGTTTTTTGAAGAAGAACGGGATCCTGCGCCAAAACCTCCAACAGATGGACCAGATGCCATTACGCGGCCAAGTCCACCATACATTGATTTTACCTTAGGGATGGGAAAAGTAGGGGGGTATCCAGCAAATTCTATGCAACAATTTGCCGCAATTATGTATTGTAAATGGTTATATGCAAAAACCAAGATTTTTTATCGATTGCCAACTGAAAAAGAATGGGAACATGCTTTTTTAATGGGGTCAAAAAATAATAAGATTGTTGATGTAGAAGAGTTTGCTTGGTGTGCTGAAAATGCAGGAAATAAATATTCAAAAGTTGCCCAAAAGAAGCCAAACGAATTAGGAATTTACGATATGTTAGGTAATGTTTCCGAATGGGTGTTGGATCATTATCAAGATAATAAGTCAGATTTATCCCCCAATTTGGCAGTTTTCATAGAGAAAGGTGCTCCTGCAGTTGTTAAAGGTGGAAATTTTAAAACCTCTAAATTGGATTTAAATGGAACCTATAGAATACCTGCTGACCCTATTTGGAACAGGCGGGATCCTCAAATTCCTAAGAGTAAATGGTGGAATGCCGATGCACCGTTTGTTGGCTTTAGATTGGTAAGACCTCTGAAACAACCAAATGAAGAGGAGATTCGTACTTTTTTTGCAAACTATTTAAATGAATAAATTTTATACCTATATAACAATACTTGTACTTATGGAAAATTCAAGAAGAGATTTTATTAAAAAATCTGGTTTAATTACTGGAGGAATTTCGATTGCGCCATGGCTGTCTAATGTAAGTTTCTCCCAAAGTAACGTAAATGATACCATAAAGGTAGCCTTAATTGGGTGTGGAGGCAGAGGAACAGGCGCCATTATACAAGCTCTTTCTACCAAAGAAAATATTCAATTGGTAGCGATGGCAGATGTTTTTAAGGATCGCTTGGACAGTTGCTACAAAAATATTGTTAATTCTAAAGAAAAGGATAAGTCGACTAAATCCATTCCAGTAAATCAGAAAATCAATGTACCAGAGGATCACAAGTTTGTAGGTTTCGATGCCTATAAAAGGGCAATGGAATTGGCCGATGCCGTTATTTTAGCAACTCCTCCCGGTTTTCGTCCCTATCATTTTGAAGAAGCTGTATTTCAAGGAAAACAAATTTTTATGGAAAAACCTGTTGCTACAGATCCAGCAGGGGTTCAAAGAGTGTTAGCAGCGGCAAAAATTGCGAAAGAGAAAAAATTAAATGTAGTTGTAGGACTCCAGAGACATTATCAAAATTCCTACAGAGAAATAATGAAAAGAGTTCATGACGGAGCCATTGGTGATATTGTTTCGGCTTCTTGTTGGTGGAATAATGATGGTGTATGGGTAAAACCTAGAGTTGCAGGACAAACTGAAATGGAATATCAATTGAGAAATTGGTATTACTTTAATTGGATATGTGGAGATCATATTACTGAACAACATATTCATAATATTGATGTTATCAATTGGGCAAAAAATAGTTATCCAATTAAAGCAAGAGGAACAGGAGGTAGGGAAGTTAGAAATGGTAAAAATTATGGAGAAATTTTTGATCACCATATCGTTGAATTTGAATATGCAGATGGTACCATTTTAAATAGTCAATGTAGACACATACCAGGTACTTGGACAAAAGTTGACGAGATGTTGATAGGAACCAAAGGGAAAGTCGTTTTTGACGAAGCAAAAATGTCTGATTCCAAAGGGAATTTAAAATTTTCGTATGATAAAAGTAAGTTAGAAAATAATCCATATCAAACCGAACACGATGAACTTTGGGCCACTGTGGCTGCCGGAAATTATAAATTTTCAGATGCTGAAAATGGTGCTTATTCTACGATGACTTCCATATTAGGGCGCATGGCTACCTATTCTGGTCAGGTGATAGAATGGGACATGGCAATCCAATCTGGATTAAGTTTAGCGCCTAAAAATTTCACTTGGGATGCAGATATGCCACTGAAGCCAGATGAGAATGGAATCTATCCAACGGCGGTTCCAGGAAAAACGAAGTATTTTTAATAAAAAACTATTCTAATTTGGATTTTAGTGAGTAAATTGCATCTTGATTTTACAATAGATTTATATGAATTATCAACCTTCTGATTTTTTGCCAATATTTGTTCAGTTGGCCGCTGCCTTGGGTTTTATTGTGTTTACCATGATAGTTACGCATATCCTTGGTCCTAGAAGAAGTACAAAATTGAAAGATGAGGTGTTTGAATGTGGAATTGAAGCTCAAGGTGATGCTAGAACACCAATTTCCATTAAATACTTTTTAGTGGCGATTCTATTCGTTTTGTTTGATATTGAAATTGTTTTCATGTATCCTTGGGCCGTGAACTTCAAAGCTTTGTCTTGGACTGGTTTCTGGGAAATGGCAGTTTTCATGGGTTTGTTGTTGGCAGGTTTTGTTTACGTTATCAAGAAGGGAATTTTGAAGTGGGAGAAATAGAAAGTTTCTCTTATATGTTGGTTATAGCTTAGATAAATATTATGAGTAATTCAAGTGTTCAAGTAGTAGAAGCTCCTCCGGGAATTGAGGGTCAAGGCTTTTTTGCCACTAGTTTAGATCATTTAGTGGGAATGGCTAGATCAAATTCTTTGTGGCCATTGCCTTTTGCAACTTCTTGTTGCGGGATTGAGTTCATGGCGACAATGGCATCCCACTATGATATTTCTCGTTTTGGTTCTGAGCGTATGAGTTTCTCTGCTCGCCAAGCTGATGTATTGATGGTGATGGGTACTATAGCTAAAAAAATGGCTCCAGTTGTAAAGCAAGTGTATCTTCAAATGGCAGAACCAAGATGGGTCTTATCAGTTGGTGCTTGTGCAAGTTCAGGTGGAATTTTTGACACTTATTCAGTTTTGCAAGGAATTGATCGTGTTATACCTGTGGATGTTTATGTACCAGGATGTCCTCCTCGACCAGAGCAAATTTTAGAAGGATTCATGCAAATTCAAGAATTGGCTAAAAATGAGTCGACTCGTAGAAGACATACTCCTGAATATAAAGAATTGTTGGCATCTTACGGAATTGAATAGTCACACATGGAGAATATGAATCAACAAATCGTAGAAGATCTTCAAAAACATTTTGGAGAACATTCTATTTATGGTATTGGTGAATCGCATGGAATTTTGCAGGTTACAGTAGGTGTAGATACAATTGTTCCTTTAATGCATTATTTGTACCAGCATGCAAGTTTTAAATTTCAATTTTTAACAGATTTGGCTGGAATTCATTTTCCAGAAGCCAAAGGGCAAGAATTAGGTGTCGTCTATCATTTACATAGTTTGGAAAACAATGTACGTTTATGGATAAAAGCCTATGCGCCAATTGAAAATCCTGTTTTTCCAACCATAACTGGTTTATATGCCACTGCCAATTGGATGGAGCGTGAAGCTTTTGATTTTTATGGTATTATTTTTGATGGGCATCCAAATTTGACCCGCATATTGAACGTTGACGAGATGGATTATCATCCATTACGAAAAGAGTATCCATTGGAAGATGCGACTCGCCATGATAAAATAGATGAATTATTCGGTAGATAGACTCCATTAAATATGTCCGAAATAGCCTTAGTAAATAATCCTAATGTTGGGATTGATCATACAAAAAAAAGTGGTCCTTATGTCAATGAATTAACCACATTGAATCTTGGTCCAACTCATCCTGCCACACATGGTATTTTTCAAAATATCTTGACAATGGATGGTGAGACAATCATCGATGCTGAACAAACAGTTGGGTATATTCACAGAGCCTTTGAAAAAATTGCAGAAAGAAGGCCATTGTATCAAATCACTACCTTAACAGATCGAATGAATTATTGTTCCGCTCCAATCAATAATATGGGATGGCACATGACGGTAGAAAAGTTATTAGGGATTGAAGTGCCAAAGCGTGCACAATACATGCGAGTTATTTTAATGGAACTTGCTAGAATTGCAGACCATATCATTTGTAATTCCGTATTGGCAGTTGATACAGGTGCTCTTACAGGTTTTTTGTATGTTTTTCAGTGGAGGGAGTTTATCTACGAAATTTATGAAGAACTTTGCGGAGCAAGATTAACGACTAATATGGGTCGTTTTGGTGGTATGGAAAGAGATTTTTCTCCTGTTGCCATTGAAAAAATAAATAAAGTGTTGGCTGAATTACCAAAAGCTTTAAAAGAATTTGAAGGATTAGTGATGCGTAATAGAATCTTTATGGATCGTACCCAAAATGTAGGGGGGATTTCAGGAGAAAGAGCCTTGAATTATGGATTTACAGGTCCTAATTTACGTGCTGCTGGTATTGATTACGATGTACGTGTGATGAATCCATATTCTTCCTATGAGGATTTTGACTTTGAAGTACCTGTAGGCACCAAAGGAGATACCTATGATCGTTTCATGGTTCGTCAGGAAGAAATGTGGCAATGTTTGCGAATCATAGACCAGGCCATGAAAAATTTGCCTGAGGGTCCTTACCATGCAGATGCTCCTCATTATTATTTGCCAGATAAGACAGATGTGTATAAAAATATGGAGGCATTGATTTACCATTTCAAAATTATAATGGGAGAAATTGATGCACCTGTTGGTGAGGTATATCACTCAGTAGAGGGAGGAAATGGTGAATTGGGTTTTTATCTTGTTTCAGACGGTGGTCGCAGTCCTTATCGATTGAAATTTAGAAGGCCATGTTTCATTTATTATCAGGCATTTCCTGAAATGATAAAAGGTACGACTTTGTCAGATGCGATCGTGACAATGTCATCTATGAATGTTATAGCAGGTGAATTAGATACATAGTATAATTGGATGGAAGCGAAAAAACAGGTTGCCTTTCCGGCAGAGACATTAGAATTAGTTAAAAAAATAATTGCCCGTTATCCTGAAGGAAAACAAAAGTCTGCACTTTTGCCTATTCTTCACTTAGCTCAAGCCGAGTGGAAATGGATGCGACCAGAGGTAATGGATTATGTTGCAGAATTATTGAAAATTCAGCCTGTAGAGGTTTATGAGGTGGCAACTTTTTATACCATGTTTCATTTGGAACCCGTTGGAGAGCATGTGATCGAATATTGTCGTACGGGCCCATGTTGTTTAATGGGCGGAGTAGAAGTATACGATCATTTGAAAAAGCGCCTAGGTATAGATACAGGAGAAACAACAGCAGATGGTAAATTTACCTTGAAAGAAGTAGAATGTTTAGCTGCTTGCGGTTGGGGTCCTGTTTTTCAAATTAGAGAAAAATATTTTATGAACCTAACGAAAGAGAAGGTTGATCAAATCATAGATGAATTAGGAAAATAAGCGAGGATGAAAATATTAACCGAACATATTGATGTCCCGAATATTGATAATATTGATGTTTTTATCAAGCACGGTGGATATAAAGGAGTTACAAAGGCTTTGAAAAAAATGACTCCCGATGAAATTACAGAAGAAGTAAAAAAATCGGGTTTACGTGGTAGAGGTGGTGCCGGATTTCCGGTTGGAATGAAGTGGTCATTTTTAGCCAAACCTGAAGGAGTACCTCGTTATTTAGTTTGTAATGCCGATGAATCGGAGCCGGGCACGTTTAAAGATCATTATTTGATGGCTAAAACGCCCCATACCCTAATTGAAGGAATGATAGTTTCTTCTTTTGCCTTGGGGGCAAATACATCCTATATTTATGTTAGAGGTGAATTAATGTATGTAATTCACATTTTGGAAAAAGCAATTCAGGAGGCCTATGATAAGGGTTTTTTAGGAAAAAACATTTTAGGCTCCGGTTATGATTTAGATTTATTTGTTCAACCAGGTGGTGGTGCTTATATCTGTGGAGAAGAAACGGCTCTATTAGAGTCATTGGAAGGTAAAAGAGGAAATCCTCGAAACAAACCTCCGTTCCCCGCTGTAAAAGGTTTATGGCAATGTCCAACGGTGGTTAACAATGTTGAATCTATTGCAGCCACGACTTGGATCGTAAACAATGGTGGTGATGCATATGCAGCGATTGGAGAAGGAAGAAGTACTGGAACTAAATTAATTTCAGTATCTGGACATGTAAAAAAACCAGGTGTGTATGAAATTCCATTAGGTATTACTGTAGAAGATTTTATTTACAGTGATGAATGGTGTGGAGGAATACGAGATGGTCATAAATTAAAAGCCGTAGTTGCAGGAGGAAGTTCAGTGCCAATATTGCCAGCAGAGTTGATTTTGACAACGGCAACAGGGGAGAAGAGAAAAATGACCTACGAATCACTTTCTGATGGAGGTTTTGCTACGGGTACAATGTTAGGATCCGGTGGATTCATTGTGATGGATGAGACCACATGTATTGTACACAATACATTGACTTTCGGACAATTTTATCACCACGAGTCTTGTGGGCAATGTTCGCCCTGTAGAGAGGGAACAGGTTGGATGGATAAAGTGTTACGCCGAATTGAAAATGGTGAAGGTAGAAAAGAAGATATTGATTTATTAGTTGATGTAGCAAAAAAAATTGAAGGCAACACAATTTGTCCTTTAGGAGATGCTGCATCTTGGCCAGTTGCTGCTGCAATTCGCCATTTTAGAGATGAGTTTGAGTGGCATGTAGAACATCCAGAATTGGCAACAAAACCAGGTGCTGTTTACATGCGTCCTGGAGCAAGTTGGACAAAGTAAATAATGATGTCAAAAAAAATTTTGTTCGTTGGTCATGATGCAAATCGTGCGGGTGCACAGATTGTGTTATTAAATTGGCTTAAAGAGCAAAAGAAAAAAGGTATCGAAAGTTATTTGTTGTTAGAATCAGGTGGAGCGCTATTAACGCAATACCAAAAATATGCTAAAGTTTGGGTTTGGAAAGGAGACCGGAACAAAGGAAATAAAATTTTAAAAAAATTACCTTTCTTCAAACGTGAAGAAAGAATAGATGATCAACCTACAAGGGAGGAAGTTGCTGTCATTATGCGCGATTTGAGAAAAGAGCGATTTGATCTTTTGATTGCAAATACGGTTGCTTCCTTGACATTGTTAAGAAGAATTCAAGTATTAAGAGCAGAATTAGCTTGTTATGTTCATGAATTAGATTTCTCTCTTTCAATGTATGCCTCAGAAGAAGATTTGAAATTTTTAGCAGAAAAAGTCAATAATGTATTGGTTGTTTCTGAAAAAGTAGGAAAAGTGCTTCAAAAACGTTGTAAACTTTCCTCTGAAAAAGTGAAAATTTTTCCTCCAATGGTAGAATTATTTAAAGTATCTCGATCCAAACAAACAGATGCTGTAAGACAAGAATTAAATATTCCTTCTGATGCGAAAGTAGTTTTGGGTTGTGGACTTGCCGAATGGAGAAAAGGAACTGATATCTTTGTTAGGGTAGCTAGGAAAATCATCAAAAAAGAGCCGAATGTACATTTTATTTGGCTTGGCATCAGTACAAATTTATTTTCGGAAGAAATCAAGGCTGATTGTAAAATGTTTGATCCGGAAGGGAAAATACATTTGGTGCCTGTAAAGTCGGATGCTAAGCCTTACTTTGAAATGGCCAATGTGTTTTTTCTTTCTTCAAGAGAAGATCCATTCCCTTTGGTAATGCTGGAAGCTGCTTCATTGGGAATTCCAATCGTAGGTTTCAAAGGTACTGGAGGAATTGAAGATTTTTCGAAAGATTTCGAAAAAATGTTAGTGGAGGATTTAGATGAATCTGAAGCGGCTAAATTAATTAAAGAACAACTTAATTTTTCAGTAGAAAAATTAACTGAAATTTCAGAAAAATTAAAAAAACGAGCCAAAGAATTTGATACCTATTCTTTCAATAAAAGATGGGAAGTTTTAGAAAAAGAATTAGTTTAAAGGTTATAAAGATTATCATATGAAAGTTACCATAGACAATATAACCATTGAGGTAGAAGCTGGTACCACCATCATGCAGGCCGCCCGAAAAATCGGTCCTGAAGTGGCTCCTCCAGCCATGTGCTATTATGAGCCATTGAAAGCCTCTGGTGGAAAATGTCGTGCTTGTTTGGTAAAAGTTACAGCAGGTTCAGAAAAAGATCCTAGACCAATGCCTAAGTTGGTTCCTGCCTGTATTACCCAAGTACAAGACGGTATGATTGTTGAAAATACCATCAATGATCAAGTATTAGAAACAAGAAAAGGGGTTGTAGAGTTTTTACTTTTGAATCATCCTTTGGATTGTCCGGTTTGTGACCAAGCAGGTGAGTGTCATTTGCAAGATTTTTCTTTCGAACATGGTGTTTCTTCAACCCGTACAACTGAAGAAAGAAATACTTTTGAAGAAACTGATCTGGGACCTTACATTACGTTAAACAAGAATCGCTGTATTCTTTGTTATCGATGTGTTTATGCAGCCGACCAAATTACTGATGGTCGTGTACACGGTGTCATGCATAGAGGAGATCATGCAGAGATCAGTACCTATATCGAAAATGTAATTGATAATGATTTTTCAGGAAATGTTATAGACGTTTGTCCTGTTGGTGCTTTAACAGATAAAACCTATCGATTCAAAAGTCGCGTTTGGTTTTCAAAACCTGTAGATGCACATTGTGATTGTTCAACATGTTCGGGTAAAGTGGTATTGTGGTATCGTGGAGAAGAGGTTATACGTGTGACTTCACGTAAAAATGAGTGGGGTGAATCACTTGATTTTATTTGCAATACGTGTCGTTTTGATCGTAAAAAGACAAGCGATTGGGTCATTGAAGGACCTACAAAAATTGCTAGAAATTCAGTGATTTCAGCAAATAAATATGGGGCTAATTTAATTCGTCCGGCTTTCCCAATCCAACAAGCTGCTCAAAGTTATAAGCAAATTGATGATGATAGAGATAGAAGCTTTTTGAATATTCCAACTTCTTTACCAGCTTCTGAAAAATAGTAATATGGAACCTACAAATTCAATATTTTTTGCAAAAACCATCTTCATACTAATTGTATTCGCAATTACCTTAGGAGTTGCTGCTTATTCAACATATTTTGAACGCAAAATTGCCGCATTTATGCAAGATCGCGTAGGACCAGATCGTGCGGGCCCTTTTGGTATTTTTCAGCCATTGGCAGATGCCGTAAAAATGTTCATGAAGGAAGATTTTATCCCATCTCATGCCAATAAATGGTTGTTTATCATGGGACCTTGCTTGTCTATGTTGACAGCACTCATGACTTCTGCTGTGGTTCCTTTTGGGGACACGGTTACAATTGCTGGTGTTACGTTTGACCTTCAAGGAATTGATGTGAATATCGGAATTTTGTGGGTTTTTGGTATCGTTTCATTAGGTGTTTATGGGATATTAATTGGTGGCTGGGCATCCAATAACAAATATGCACTTTTGGGTGGAATACGAGCTGCCTCACAAAATATTTCTTATGAGTTAGCGATGGGTTTATCCATCATTGCCATTTTGATGTTTTCTGAATCTCTTTCTACCAGAGCAATTGTAGAGGCCCAACAAAGTACACATTGGAATATTTTTTATCAACCTTTAGGGTTTATCATTTTTATCATCTGCGCGTTTGCAGAATGTAATCGTACTCCTTTTGATTTACCTGAGTGCGAAACCGAACTAATAGGTGGATACCATACGGAATATTCATCTATGAAATTAGGATTTTATTTATTTGCAGAGTACATCAATATGTTCATTTCTGGCGCTGTTATGGCTACCTTATTTTTTGGAGGGTATGATTATCCAGGTTATGAATTTATTGCTGGAAAATTTGGAGATACTCCAGCCGCCTTGCTTGGTGCAGGAGCATTAATAGGAAAAGCATTGTTCTTTGTTTTTGTATTTATGTGGGTACGATGGACATTGCCTCGATTCCGTTATGATCAATTGATGAACTTGGGTTGGACGGGCCTAATTCCACTTTCAATTTATAATGTGTTGGTGACTGGCATTGGTATTTTGTCTGGCCAACCAATTATCGCTGGAATTGCTGGAATTATAGTTCTTTTAGTAGGACTTGTGATTTATGATCAATTAAAGTTTAAGAAAAAAATTGCCTAAAATGAAATTAACCAATCGGACAAAGGTGCTTGAGCAAGGCGAAATGACATTAGCTGAGCGTTTGTATTTACCGGCAATAGTGGGTGGTATGGCCACAACTTTAAAACACTTTTTTCAAAAACCGGTAACCATAAAATATCCTGAACAACAACGTTATTTAGGACCAATCTATAGAGGTCACCATATTTTAAAAAGAGATGAAAATGGTGCAGAAAGATGCACCGCATGTGGTCTTTGTGCTGTTGCTTGTCCTGCAGAGGCCATTTCAATGGTTGCAGGAGAAAGGAAAGCAGGGGAAGAAAACCTATATAGAGAAGAAAAGTATGCACAAGTGTATGAAATCAATATGCTCCGTTGTATCTTCTGTGGATTATGCGAAGAGGCATGCCCGAAGCAAGCCATCTACCTACGTCACGACAAAATTGTTCCCGCATTCCATGAAAGGGATGAGGTTATTTATGGTAAAGATAAATTAGTTGAAAAAATGGACCAACGCTATTTACGCGAAGGTTGGAAATAAAAGAATATGGAAATTGCAAATTATTGGTATTTTCTCTCTGGATTAACCCTATTAAGTGCTTTAATGGTGGTGTTGTCTAAAAATCCCATTCATAGTGTATTGTATTTGGTGTTTACTTTTTTCTGTATATCAGGACATTATGTTCTGCTAAATGCACAATTTTTAATGGCTGTAAACATTATTGTATATGCAGGGGCAATCATGGTATTATTTCTTTTTGTAATCATGATGTTCGATCTTAAAAAGAACATACCCGACTCTAAAACTAATCTAACCAAACTAGCTGGTACAATAGTCGCTGGTTCTTTACTGGTTATTTTAATTGCAGGCTTTAAAAATACAAATTATGTAGCTCCAACTGAAGCTGAATATTCGCCTCAAACGGGGATGGTAGAAAATTTAGGGAAGGTTTTATATTCAGAATATTTACTTCCTTTTGAATTAGTTACTGTTTTATTTTTTGTGGCAATGGTAGGAGCTGTTATGTTAGGGAAAAGAGAAGTAGGAGATCGAAATTTTTAATGTTATATTACAAAATAAAAGGCCGGAATTTCCGGCCTTTTTTGTATTGAAAATAGAAAGGTTAATTATTTATATTTCTTATTAAATACACCAAATTTGAATCCAAATTGACCATTTAAGCCTTGGATATTTTCATTTGCATATTGTCCAAATGCAAAACGGTAATTTACACCTCCAAATAATTTCGCATATTTAAATAAATTCAACTCGAGATTAATTCCTGGTTGAATTCCAAAAGATTTATCAAAATTATCAAATCGACGGTCGCGATCCATTCTTGAAGGATATGGAGTATTTGAATTAAGTGGATCCGTAGGATAAGGAATGGCAAGGGTCATGTCTTTTTCCTGTGCAACCATACCCACAATTAAAGGAAATGTCACGTGTAACAAGGCATTTGATTTTGGTGTATATTCGATATGAAGACCTCCAAAATGTTGACGCGTTCCATCGGGTCCTGACATTGCATCGTTTCTTCTTATAGTTCCCATCATCGACATTCCAATTCCCCAGTTGTTATTTAAATGGAAGAGGGCAGATAAACCATTTTGTTTTCCAGCTTGACCAAATTGTGCATAAGGTGTCACAGAAAATCCCCAGGATTTGATTTTAAAATTAGAACCCAATAGCGTTTTCATTTCCTTTTTTTCCGGAGTTTTAGTTGAGTCAGAGGCAGAGGTACTGGCAAAGGAGTTTAAGGTCATAAGACCACTTAGGCAGAAGATTAATGCAAATGTTTTATTGTTCATGTTTTTATATTTTTTTCAAATTAACGAAAAAGTGAACATTTATTTTCTAGACAAAGACCTAAGCTATCGTTGTGAAGATGAAAAACAATATAAAAACGATAAAATGTTTTTTCCCGATTGTTTTCAAATTTCGTTCATTTATCGACATAAAAGGTCAACTTGTTACTTCTTTTTTCTAATTGGTGGATAATCAATAGTTTTGTGATGAAATAATAACATATGTGGCAGGTCTGGAATTCAAATAAAACACTGACGACATTTAAAGTCCTATTTAATTTAATTTTATGGGGAATGTGGATTGGACTTCCATTATTTAGTCCCGTCCATCATACACACGAAGTTTCTGCTCATGATCATCCCGAATTTTCTGAACATACGTGGGTTGAATTGGCAGTAGTAGTTCCTTTATTTTATTGGATAACCTTATTTTTAGTTCCATCAATTTTTAAAAAGCATGGTGTTATTTGGTACATTGCCGGGTTGATTGTCTCTGTTTTAGCATTTTATTTTTTAGAATTAATAGTACAAGAATACATCATTCAATTTGAACATGAAGAGGCAACTGTTTTAGGAGTTCAGGGGTTATTTCCAATCGTGATGATAGCTGGAATCGGTTCTACTTATGGATTGTTGTTGGAATTCATACATATTCAGGCCGACAAAGCTGAGGAACATCAAGAGCAAATGAAATCGGAATTGTCCTTTTTACGTTCCCAAATAAGTCCTCATTTTATATTTAATGTTCTCAATAGTATTGTTTATTTGGTACGTACAAAAGCACATCAAGAAGCGGAAGAAGTAACCTTAAAATTATCTTCTTTGATGAGGTATATGTTATATGATTCTGACCAAACAATGATTCCTTTAACGAAGGAATTGGAATATTTGAAAAATTATATTGATTTACAACAAACACGATTTGGCGAAGATATTACTATCCATTTTAAGCAAGATGGAATTGTTCGAAGTTGTATGATTGAACCCATGTTATTGATCCCTTTTATTGAAAATGCTTTTAAACATGGTGTAAATCAAGTGGAAAATCCTGAGATAAATATACATTTTCAGATTGATGATGGGCAATTTGCCTTCTCTGTTCTCAATAAAATTGGAGAAGCAAACAAAGAATCTAATGAACCAAGTTCAGGAATTGGTTTGAAAAATGTAACTCGGAGATTGCAATTATTATATCCTGAAAAACACCATTTGTCCATTTTAGAAAAGGATGGATTTTTTAAAGTAGAACTTTCAATGCTATTAGATAAAAAGATTTAACATGGAAAAAATAAATTGTCTTGTGCTAGACGATGAAAGCATGGGTAGAAAATTAGTTGAGGAAAATATCAGACAAATTCCTTTCTTACATTTAGTAGCATCTTGTAAAAATGCATTTGAGGCGATGGAGGTACTTTCTACTCAATCGATTGATTTGATTTTTTCCGATATTCAGATGCCAGGTATGTTGGGTACACAATTTCTACAATCCTTAAAAGACAAACCTTTGGTGATATTTGTAACGGCCTATGAACAATATGCCGTTGAAAGTTTTTCAATGGATGTGGTAGACTATTTGGTGAAACCTGTGCCGATGGAACGTTTTAGTTTAGCGGTTCACAAAGCTTTGAAAATATTCAATGCAGATAAAAATAAGTCGATTCCTGTTTCTAAAATTAAAATTGATGAGATGCCCAAAGAAGATTTTTTCTTTGTAAACGTGGAATATTCATTAGTGAAAATTTTAATTTCCCAGGTTACACATATTGAGGGATTAAAAGATTACATAAAAATTTATTTGGAGGGTGAAAAACGACCGATACTTACAAAGATGACAATGAAATCAATTGAAGCTCGTGTAGTGGATCATTTGTTTATGAGGGTTCATAAGTCATTCATAGTGAATTTAAGAAAAATAGATTCCATTAAACACCAGCGAATAAAAATCGGTACTTTTGATATCCCTGTGAGTGATTCTCACGCAGCAGAATTAATGGAAAGAATTGGTAGTTTTTAAAAATCCATTCGTGCAAGTGGACTTACCTCCTGTCCACAGAAATCACCTGCGACAGCCTTAAAATGTCCGGCCATGGCAATCATACCGGCATTGTCTGTGCAATAGGAAAAGGCAGGGATAAATACTTCCCAATTTTCTTTTTCTCCTAGTTCTTGTAAACTTTTTCGTAAACCAGAATTTGCAGAAACACCACCTGCTATGGCAATTTGCTTACATTTTTTTTCACGCATTGCCCGTTTTACTTTTTTTAATAAAATTTCCACAAGTGTAAATTGTACCGATGCGCAAATATCTGATTTATTTTCTTCAATAAAATGCGAATTTTTTTGTAATTCTCTTTGTAAGAAATAAAGAATGGATGTTTTTATGCCTGAAAAGGAGTAATTCAGGCCTGGAATTTCACCTAATGGGAATTTGAATCGGGTAGGGTCACCCTCTTTTGCTAATTTATCAATCAATGGTCCACCCGGATAAGGCAGTCCAATTAATTTTGCGGTTTTATCAAATGCCTCACCTACAGCGTCATCCAAAGTTTCACCTATTATTTCCATATTTGTTGGACTACTCACCCAAACTAATTGTGTATGTCCTCCTGAAACTGTTAAGCAAAGAAATGGAAATTGAGGTGTTGGCTCCTCAATAAAATGAGCCAATACATGCGCTTGCATGTGATTTACCTCAACTAGAGGAATCTTTAAACTTAAAGCTAAGGCCTTTGCGAAAGAAGTGCCAACCAAAAGTGCTCCTAATAAACCAGGTCCTCTCGTAAAAGCAATCGCATTCAGCTGTTTTTTAGTTATATTTGCTTTTTGTAGGGCTTCTTCAACCACCGGTATGATTGCTTTTTGATGTTCCCTGCTTGCTAATTCTGGTACTACACCACCCCATTGGGTATGAATTAGTTGAGTTGAAATAATATTTGATTTCAATTCACCGTTAACCATAACGGCGGCAGATGTTTCATCACAAGAAGATTCAATGGCGAGGAGAATCATTCAACAAATATGGTAAAATTTGTCAAAATTCTTGCTAAAACCTTTCTCTATTCTTTAGTGATTGTGTTTTTTTTGCTTTTTGGCATTACCGTTTTACTAAAAGCTCCAAGTAATCAAACTCTCCTTGCACGGTATTTTTCACCTAAAATTGAACAATCTATTGGGTATCCATTGACCTTTGAAAGGATACAATTTAAATTTTTTGATGAGTTGAGCTTGTGGAATTTACAAGTCAAAGATCCATGGGGAAAGGAAATGATTAAAATTGAACAATTAGATGTCAATTTTAATTTGGCTGATTTGTTTTTACATGGAAATAAGCCAACAATGGAGTTTGCCAGATTGGTTAAACCCCGTGTTCATTTGATTTTTGATAAGAAGGACGGTAAAATGAACATGGACGAATTCATAGTTCGTTTAACGAATTGGTTAAGTAATCCAAATGCGCCTCAAAATACGCCAAGTGCTTTATTTAAGATCAAAGAAGTGGATGTATTAGGTGGCCAGTTTTTATTGGATGATGACCAAGTAAAAAATAATTCTAATGTAAAAAACTTTGACATCTCTCATTTTTCATTGGTGAATATAAATTCCAAAGTGAATGATTTTTGGGTTTTTGGAGATACTATTGCCCTGCAAACTGTAGGATTTAATGCTTTAGATCCAATAACAAAATTCAAAGTACACAAGTTGGACACCAAATTTATGATTTGTGAAAAGCAAATGCGATTTGATCAATTGAGTTTATTTTTCAATAAATCTTGGTTGGGAAATAAAGTAACAATGGATTACAAAAATTTCCAATCCTTGAAAAATTGGAACCAAAATGTTTTCATGCGTGCAGATTTCAGAGGTGCAAAAATTAAAGGGGAAGATTTAGGTCGATTTGTCAATGCCATGTATGATTACCCTGGAACCTATCGGTTAGAAGGGAAGTTGGCAGGTACCGTTACGGATTTAAAATTAAAGAAATTTGCATTGGGATTTGGCCAGAAAAGTGTTTTGAGAGGTGATTTTTCTTTCAAAGGTCTTCCAAGAATCAATGAAACAAAAATGGATTTTACCATGGCAAAATCTATTTTTCATCCGAATGATTTAGCCATTTTTATTTCTAATTCGGCTGCTCAAAAAATGAATATCTTAGGAACTGTGAATTTTACAGGGTCCTTTAATGGTACAAATAAATCGTTCTCAACTTTTGGTAAACTTCAAACAGGTTTAGGGTTTTTAGAAGCAAAAGTGAAAATGGATTTAAAAGATTCAATGGCCCTTTCTGCTTATGATGGCACAATCAATTTGAAGAAATTCAAATTAGGTAAATTATTGGATTTGCAGGAATTTTTGGGTACAATTGATTTAAACGGCAGATTGAAAGGAACAGGATTTTCGAGTAAATCAGTAAAAGTAGATTTCGATGGAATTATCTCGGAAATAAACTTCCATGAATATGCGTACAAGCGAGTAAATTTGAAAGGTAATTTGCAAAAACAATTATTCAAAGGAATCGTTTCAGTACAGGATAGTAATTTAGTTGCCAACATGATTGGTGAAATAAATTTACGAGGAAAAAGGGCGCATTATCAACTGAATGGCATAGTGAATAAGGCTAATTTACATGCATTGAAATGGGTAAATGACCCTTTGAGAATTTCTACTGAATTTGAAGTTGACCTTTTCATGAATGGAATTGATGATTTGGAGGGTAAAGCTTCCATGAGTGATCTATTGGTTTCGAAACCAAACATAGAAGATTTACCGATTCGTCTATGTTCCTTTCATGCAGATTTATCTAATCCCAATAAAAAATCCTATAAATTAAATTCAGATTTATTATCTGCAGAGCTTTCAGGTTCATTTACTCCAAGTGTATTACGCCAGAATTTTAGTCAATTGGTGCAAGAATTGGGCTTGTATTTTAAGCCTAATCAATTGGAAAGACTAGCTTATTATGTAGAAAATAAGCCAATTGTTGGTCAAAAATACCAATCTGAATTTGCTGTAACTTTTCACGAACCTAAACCTCTGTTAAGCAGGTGGTTTCCTAGTATTGAGATGTCGAAAAATACTGTATTTTTTGGTTCGATGAATAGTGCAAGATCCTTTCAATTTAGTCTTGAGAGTTACCCTGATACGCTTGTTTTTGGGAATTATAAATTTTATCAATCCATATTTTCATTACAAGGATCTAAATTTTTAGGATCACCTGAGCTTTCAAGTAGTTTGGTTTTTCAATCAAGAAAACAGCATCTTAATTTTTTGGCACCAACTGAAATGTTAAAATTGGATGCCTTATGGGACCAGGATCGAATTAATTTTACGTATGATTTCAAGCAACAAGGAGAGGAAAATTCGGCTCATTTGGCAGGTGTCTGGAAATTTGAAAATGAGGGTTTTGGATTGAAATTCAAGGATTCCTATTTCCAAATATTAGGGCAAGATTGGGCAATAGATCCGCGTAATCAAATTGGCCTTATTGGTAAAGATTGGAAGGCAGAAAATTTATATTTAAGTAATCAAGATCAGTTGATAGCTATGAATGGAACTCTTTCTAAAGATTCATCAGCTATTTTGAGTTTAAAAGCAGAAAAGTTTCAATTAGCTACTTTAGGACCACTTTTTAGTGTAAAAGCTAATGGAATTTTAAATGCAGAATTAAACTTGAAAAATTGGTATCAAAATTCAGAAATGGATTCTTGGATGAAAATAGATTCCTTGTTTCTAGGTAAAGTCTATGTTGGAAATGTTCAATCTGTTGGAAATTTTTCATCCGCCCTGAATGCAATGGATTTGGACCTAACAGTTAATCGGTTCGATGAAAATATTTTAACAATTAATGGTTTATATAAACCTTCTGCTCAGGAACAAAAATTGGATTTAATAGCAGATTTAAATAAAACCGATTTAAAAATTTTAGAACCCTTTACGCAAGGTGTTTTCTCTGGTTTTTCAGGTGATGCGGTTGGTAAATTACATATTTCAGGACATTTCAGGGAGCCTGAAATTGAAGGTAAAATTGTTGTCAATAAGGGTGGTGTTACTTTCGATTACTTGAATACTCAGGTAGCAATTTCTGATACAGTTCATTTTTATCCAAGAAAAATAGTAGCCTCTAATTGGATTTCAAAAGATCAGGAAGGTAACCAAGCAAAGTTAAATGTCCTAGTCAATTTTCCTAAGGGAAAGGAATTTGAATTAGACTTACAGGCCGATTTAAATCGGTATAAAATTTTAAATACCAAGAGAAATTCTAATTCCATTTATTATGGTTTAGGATATGGAACTGGGCCCATGCGAGTTTCTGGAACACTTAAGGATTTACTTATTTATGCAGATTTGAAAACAGAAAAAGGCTCTAGACTTTATATTCCTTTGGATAGGGATTATGGAAGTGGTAATGCTGAAGAATACCAATTATTTAGTACCTATATTCAACAAGAACAACTTATTGGAAAAGGAGAGCAGGTTTCTACTAAATTAAATGAAGATGGAATAGAATTAGATTTGAATTTGAAATTAACTCCAGAGGCCTATGGAGAAGTATTGTTTGACTCGCAAAAAGGAGATCTGATGCGCGTTTATGGAAATGGTCAAATAAAAATGACATTGGATAAAAAAGGTAAGTTTTCTATGAATGGTGAATATGCCATCGAACAAGGAGATTATACCTTCTCTCTCCAAAATATAATTAATAAAAAATTCAATATAGAACGTAATTCCAAAATCTCTTGGTCGGGTGATCCACTCGATGCAAAAGTAGATATAAAGGCTGTTTATACCCAATATGCATCCCTTTTCCCTATTTTATTAGATACTACCAATAAAAGTAAATTACCAGAATACAAAAGAAGGTACCCCGTCGACATTGCTATATTATTAAAGAATAGATTATTGAGCCCCGATGTAAATTTTGATATCAATATTCGTGATTATCCAAAAGATGTTTCGTTCAATGGTTCAGTTACTGCTTTTCAAAATCGAATCAAAACAGATGAACAAGAGTTAACGAAACAAGTTAGTAATGTTTTATTGTTCGGACAATTGGCCTCTCCATTTGGCGGTTCTGGTTTAACCCTTGGAAATCTAATGGGTAATTTTACAGAGATGTTATCCAATCAATTAGGTAATTTGGCCTCTAAAATCGACAAAGACCTTAATGTCGACGTTTATCTAGGTGGTGGTTCCATTGGCACAGAATTGTTAACCAATTTACAATTACGCGCTTCCTATAATTTAAACGACCGTTTACGAATTACCAGAAGTGGTGGGTTTACCGATGCAAGAAACCAAACCAGTCCGCAATTATTATTAGGGGATTGGTCGATGGAGTGGTTTGCCAAACAAGATGGAAGCATTCGAATTAAGGCTTATAATCGAAATGTACAGACCTCTCTTGCAGGTTCTCTGAACTCCTACCAGATGAACCAAACTTTCGGTACCTCTATTTTATTTCAACGTAATTTTAATAAGTTTTTTTGGCAAAAATAATTAAGGTTTACTCCTTAAATTTTCGTATTTTTGACACAATTTTTGCCAATTCAATTAAAAATATATAAAGTGAGTTTTAAGGAATACAAAAATCTTGATTACGCTCAGGTTGCGGAAGAAGTGTTATCGTTTTGGAAATCGAATCAGATTTTCGAAAAATCAATTTCCTCAAGGGATGGACACCCAAGTTTTACATTTTATGAAGGACCTCCTTCTGCCAATGGTACGCCTGGTATTCATCACGTAATGGCTCGTACAATCAAGGATATTTTTTGTCGTTACCAAACCTTAAAAGGGAAACAGGTGAAAAGAAAAGGAGGTTGGGATACCCATGGTCTTCCTGTTGAACTACAAGTTGAAAAAGAATTAGGAATTACAAAAGAAGATATTGGTAAATCCATTTCTGTCGAAGAATACAACCAGAAATGCCGAGAAACAGTCATGAAGTTTACAGATCAGTGGAATGATTTGACTGAAAAAATGGGTTATTGGGTAGATTTAGAAGATCCTTATGTAACTTACCATGCTTCCTACATCGAAAGTATTTGGAATTTATTAAAGCGATTATATGATAAGGGTTTGCTGTACAAAGGATATACTATTCAACCCTATTCCCCAGCGGCAGGTACTGGTTTGTCTTCCCATGAGCTAAACCAGCCTGGTTGTTACCGAGATGTAAAAGATACTTCGTTAACGGCTCAATTTAAAGTTAAGAAAACAGAAAAATCTACCTTCTTATTTGATACAAGTGAAGGAGAGGTGTATGTTTTAGCATGGACAACTACTCCATGGACCTTACCCTCCAATTCAGCACTTACGGCAGGCAAGAATATTGATTATGTTTTGATAAAGACCTTCAATCCTTATACCTTTTTGCCCGTAAATGTAATTTTAGCTAAGGATTTAATCAAAGGCTATTTTAAAGTTGAGGCTGAAAATGGAGATTTCGCAGCCTTTTTGGCTGCGGAAAAAAAGCCGCAGGCTATACCTTATCAAATTCTAAAAACATTTAAAGGTAGTGAGTTAGAAGGTGTTGAATATGAGCAATTGATGCCGTATGTAAAGCCTGAATTAAATGCTTTTCGAGTGATCTTGGGTGACTTCGTGACAACCGAAGATGGAACAGGTATTGTTCATACCGCTCCAACTTTTGGTGCCGACGACTTTAGGGTTGCTCAACAAAATGGAATTCCCGCTATAACCGTAAAAGATGAAAATGGGAAAGAGGTTCCTTTAGTCAATAGACAGGGTAGATTTGTACAAGAGGTAACAGATTATGCCTTGGAGCCGGTAAAAGAGGCTTATTTGACAGATGATGAAAAAGAGGAGGCAAGAAAATTACAAGGCAGGGATAAATATTTATCGGTGGATGAACGCATTGCCATTCAATTAAAAACTGAAAATAAGGCATTTAATGTGCAAAAATTTGATCACCCTTATCCGCACTGCTGGAGAACCGATAAGCCTGTTTTATATTATCCCTTGGATTCTTGGTTTATCAAAACTACAGCGGTAAAAGATAAATTAATTGCCTTAAATAAAACCATTCAATGGAAACCAGAATCTACAGGAACTGGTCGTTTTGGTAATTGGTTGGAAAACTTAGTGGATTGGAATTTGTCTCGTTCTCGCTATTGGGGAACTCCCTTGCCCATTTGGAGAACTGAAGATGAAAGTGAGGAGCAATGCATTGGCTCGTTGGATGAGCTTATTGCTGGATTAAATAGTGCATTAGAATCAGGAAAATTATCAGGAGAACAATCAAAAGGCAACGAAGCCTTTATAAAAGCAGCTCAATTAGGGGAGGCAGATTTACACCGACCCTATGTAGATGATATTTATTTAATCAGTTCAAAAGGACAAGTCATGCGCCGAGAAACGGATTTGATAGATGTTTGGTTTGATTCAGGAGCTATGCCATTTGCTCAATGGCACTATCCATTTGAAAATAAAGAAATATTTGAAAAGAATTACCCTGCCGATTTTATTTCAGAAGGAGTCGATCAAACAAGAGGTTGGTTCTTCACGTTACATGCCATCTCAAGCATGGTTGAAGATTCTGTAGCTTTTAAAAATGTAGTTTCTACAGGATTGGTCTTGGATAAAAATGGCAATAAAATGTCTAAGCGATTGGGTAATGCCATCGATCCATTTGATACCTTGAAGAAATATGGCGCAGATCCAACACGCTGGTACATGATCACCAATGCGCAGCCATGGGATAACCTAAAATTTGATTTGGCAGGAATTACAGAAGTGCGTAATAAGTTTTTTGGAACCCTTACCAATACCTATAATTTCTTTGCACTTTATGCCAATTTAGATGGATTTGACCCAAATAAATTGAGTGGAATAAATCAAGCTAATTTAACAGAGCTCGACCGTTGGGTGTTGTCAAAATTAATGACATTGATACAGGAAGTAGATGATGCTTATAATCAATATGAACCTACCAAAGCAGGCCGAGCGATTCAGGATTTCGTTTGCGACCATTTGTCTAATTGGTATGTTCGATTGTCACGAAGACGTTTCTGGAATCCGGAATCAGCATCACAAGGCTTTAGTGCTGATAAAGAAGCTGCCTACCAAACCTTGTTTACTTGCTTGGAAACGGTCGCACAATTGATGTCACCCATCGCACCTTTCTATGGCGAATGGTTATACAAAAATTTAACGGGTAAGGAATCTGTACATCTTTCAGATTTTGTGAAAGTAAATAACTCTCTGCAGAACGAATCCCTTGAACAATCTATGGATTTGGCTCAGCGCATTTGTTCTTTGGTTCACTCCTTACGAAAAACCCATAAATTAAAAGTAAGACAACCTTTAGCGCAGGTATTGGTGCCTGTATTGAACGAACAAATACGAGAGCAAATCAGAAGGGTAGAAGGATTGATAAAGACAGAAGTAAATGTAAAAGAGGTGAATTATTTGGACGATGCTTCAGGCGTATTAAGTAAAAAAGTAAAGCCTAATTTTAAAGCACTAGGTCCGAAGTTTGGTAAGGATATGAAGCAAGTAGCCGATTTGATTAGTCAAATGGATGCTGAAACACTTTCTAGTTTGGAGGCTAATGCTTTGGTTGAAATCAATGGTTTTGAAATTGGTTTAGGAGAAGTTGAAATTTTGACAGAGGATATGCCAGGTTATTTAACTACTTCAGAAGGAGGATTGACCATTGCATTGGATAATAAGCTAAGTCCAGCTTTACTTAGAGAAGGAATGGCTCGTGAGTTTGTTAATCGTATTCAAAATTTAAGAAAAGACAGCGGATTTGAAGTAACAGATAAAATTACAATTGATATCGAACAAGGTTCTACGCAATGGGAGGAAAGTATCAATGAATTCAACGCATATATTTCTCAGGAAGTACAAGCCTTGGCCATTCATTGGAAATCAAAGCTTGAGATAGCAACTGAATTAATATTTGACGAGGATATATTGAGGGTTCAAATTTCTAAATAAGCAAAATGGTTTTTAATTCCTTGCATTTTTTGGTGTTTTTTGGAATCATGACAAGTGCTTATTTTTTGTTACCACATCGGTACCGTTGGTTTTTATTACTAATAGGCTCATGCTATTTTTACATGGCATTTGTGCCCATTTATATTTTAATTCTTGGGATCACAATTATAGTTGACTATTTCGCTGGAATTTATTTAGAAGAATCTTCAGGAAATCGGAAAAAGTTTTTTTTGATTTTAAGTCTATTAGCCAACATTGGCATGTTGGCTATTTTCAAATATTATCATTTTATAGATCAAAATATAGCTTGGATTTCCAATTTTTTTGGATTTCAATATCATTTACCTGCTTTTCATATTCTATTACCTATAGGCTTGTCTTTTCATACCTTTCAGGCAATGTCTTATACGATTGAGGTTTATCGGGGCAATCAAAAGGCAGAAAGAAACTTTGGCATTTACAGTTTATATGTGATGTTTTATCCTCAATTAGTGGCAGGGCCTATCGAAAGACCTCAAAACTTATTACATCAATTTTACGAAAAACATCATTGGGAATGGCAGCGAGTGAAATCGGGATTGCTTCAAATGCTATTTGGAATCTTTAAAAAAGTAGTTATTGCAGACCGGATAGCTTTGGCTGTGGATCCGGCTTATCAGGACATTGCTCATCAATCTGGTTTGAATTTAATGGTAGCAGCAACTTTGTATTCTTTCCAAATATATTGTGATTTCTCCGGATATTCAGATGTTGCAATTGGTGCTTCTCGAATTATGGGATTTAAATTGATGGATAATTTCAATAGTCCTTATTTGGCTAAATCACTTCCAGATTTTTGGAGAAGGTGGCACATCTCTTTAAGTACTTGGTTTAAAGATTATGTTTATTTTTCTTTGGGGGGCAATCGAGTAAGTATCCCAAGGTGGTATGTAAATATTTTAATGGTTTTTATATTATCTGGTATTTGGCATGGTGCAAGCTGGAATTTCATTATTTGGGGATTTTTACATGGTGCTTTTCAACTAATTGGTTTAACAGTCAATCGGTTTTTTCCAACATTAGCTGCAGCCAATCAACGATCAAAATGGATTATAGGATTATATCAGATTTGGACTTTTGTTTTGGTGACACTGGCTTGGGTATTTTTTAGGATAGCTAAGTTTTCGGACATTCAATTGTTTTTTAAACAATTGATTCATTTTTCTTGGAAAGATAAATTACAATTGGCCTTGAATACCAATGAACTAGGATTAACAATATTATTGGTAGTTTTTATGTTGATTGCCGAAAAAAACAATTGGAAAAAAACCTTATTGAAGGGAAGATATTTTTGGTTAATAAGTATACTCGCTATCAGTTTAATCTATTTTTTAGGAGTTTTCGATTTGAAACAATTTATTTACTTTCAGTTTTAATATGAAGAAAATTCTCGCCTATTTTATTTTAATACTATCACTTTATTGGCTTGTATGTGCAAGTTCAAAAAGTGGAATGAAATGGGTAAATAAAGTTCGAGATCATCAATTTGAAATTTTCAAATCCGACAAATATACCTATGGTGATTTGTATGGAATTTCTTATTTGAAGGATTTTAGGATTATTAAGCAGGAAGGCTTTGTAGATTTACCCAAAAATCTTGAAGCTCATAACAAAAAACATGACTTATATATTTTAGGAGATAGTTATTTGTACAGTTTTTTTAATAAAAATCCATCCTATTACAATGGAGTTAGGCAAGTTTATTTCAAAAAATGGACGGATGATACGCTATTAAATACATCTTATCTTCAATCTCATTCATCTATTTTATTGATTGAATGCGTTGAAAGAAATGCACCAATGCTGATGAATTTATTGGATGTGAAGTCAAGATTAAAAATAGACCCAGAAGTGTATCAAGACAGGGAATTTAATGCTTCTTCATTTTATTCAAATTGGCATTTCAATCAGTATTTAAAGGATTTGTTATATGATGCTACCTTAGAATCTAATTTAGATTATATTTTATTTTCAAGAGGGGTATTTCGATTTTTCAAAGAAATCAAATCTGAATTGAATACTTATCTGTTTGGAAGGCCGGCCAAAGAAATAAGTATCGCGAGGGACAAATCTTTTTTGTATTTATCTGAAACAACAGATCCAAAAATAAAAGGAAGTTCCTTTTATGCTTTCAGTAAGCAAGAAGTAGATGAAATGGTTCATAATTTAAATGCTATTGATTCGTTTTATACAAAAAAAGGATTTAAAAAGGTGTTTTTTAGCATTCCTGCCAATCCAGTTAGTATCTTACAAACTGAAAAAAAACCTACAAATCATTTTATTGAGCAACTCAAAAATCATCCTGATTTGAAAGTTGAACTTATTGATGCCTCAGATTCTTTGAAAGTAAATGCATCGCATAATTTTTTTAAATCGGATTCACATTGGAATCAAAATGGAGCAACAATATGGTTAACATTTTTAAATCGAGCATTAGGAAAAATTTAATTTTTTTCTTGTTTCTCCTTTTTCCAGTCATTCACCTTTGGGCACAGAACCCCAAACAAAAGATTACAAAATCGGATATTGAAGGTCAATTTTCAGAGGGTTTGGTATTTTATTTAAAAGGAGATTTTCAAGAGGCTTTGCTGATTTGGGAATCTTTACTTTCTGAAAAAGTGGAAGATCCCGGATTGTATTATTACATGTCAAAGGCTAATGCAATTTTAAAGAATGAGAGTAATGCTATCCTATATGCTGAAAAGGCTCACCAATTAAGACCAGCTTCTTTAGATTATGGCCTTTTTTATGTCGATTTATTACTGAAAAAAAGAAAATTTCAGGAGGCTATTGAAGTCTTACATAAAATAGCTGCATTCGATGAATCACAACCTGAAGTGAATATCCGGTTGGCGCAATCTTATCTTTTATTGGAAAATGGAGACGAGGCAATTAAAGCTTTGAATAAATCTGATCATTATATTGGTGATTTTCCAGTAATAATTCGGACAAAACAATTTATCTTTTTAAAACAGCGAAAATGGAAGGAATTCCAAGAGGCTTCCTTGCATTTTTTAGAAAATTTTCCAGAAGAAAATTTGATGGAATGGGAGTTGCTTGAAATGTTGCCCCTAGAGGAGGCTAATCAATATGAACCTCTACTGGATTCAATAGCCATCAATTACCCTGATGTTCAGCAAATTAATTTTATAAAGGCAATCAATCGATTCAAAGAGAATAAATGGAAGGAATCTTGTCAATTCATTCAACAAACCTTAATGGATGAACGTGTAGAACCTGATATTTTGGCTGTTTTTTTCGAGGATTTTCACAAAATGTTGACGAAAAATAAGGATTCATTTGATTTGGCACCAACTGTAGGCAAGGCATTACAAATTTATCCTAAATCCTCAGAATTGGCATTTGTTTTAGGGGAAATTAGCATCGGGCAAGAAAAGCCAGAGGTAGCAAAAATGGCTTTTCAAAAGGCAGTAGAGAATGGATCCAATCGATTTGAGGCCTTCGCGGAATTGGTTCAATTGGATATGTATTTTGAACAATTGGATTCTGCTCTGATTCATGTTGATCTGGCTTTACAAAAATTTCCAAGTAATGGATTTTTGTATTTTCAAAAAGGATTTGTTCTGTCCTTTAAAAATCAAACAAATGAGGCGATAGCTATTCTTTTAGCTGGTTTGCCCTTTGCAGATAAACGGTTTGATTATTATGTGCGCATACAATCTTTGTTAGGAGATTTATATCACAAAATTGGCAAAAATTTAGAGTCTGATGAAGCCTTTGAAAAAGCGCTCGAGGTAGATCCCAAAGATGATCATGTATTGAATAATTACAGTTATTTTTTATCTCTGCGAAAGGATAATTTGGAAAAAGCACTCAAAATGTCTGCTCAATTATTGGAATTATTACCCGATATGGAATCCTATTTAGATACGCACGGATGGGTTTGGTTTCAAATGGGAAATTATGAAAAAGCATTGCCATTTATTCAAAAGGCATTTGATAAATCATTAGATCCCAGTGCAGAAATCATGGAACATTTGGGCGATGTTAAATTTAAATTAGGATTTAAAAAAGATGCTATTCAACTTTGGAAGAAGGCTTTTGAAAAAAATAAAGAGAATAAATTATTAGAGAAAAAAATTCAAAAGAAAGATTATTTTGAAAATTGATTAATTTTGTCAAATATTTAGCCTTAATGCAAGCAAGATTTACAGTTTATTGGTTATTGTTTGGAGCTGTTTTTTTGCAGGCTTGTTCTTCATCAAAATCTATTCCCACTCTTCAAGATACTTCTAATATTCAATCAATACCGGGTCGCATAATTGTCGATTCCTTAAAGGCAATGCCAATTCAGGAGATTGTTGAAGAAAAAAAAGAAGAGATGCCTGATTCAAAATCGTTGACGGACGAATTGAATTTCACTTATTTAAAAGCAAAATCAAAAGTTGTTTGGAAGACTGATAACGACCAAGAAAATTACACAGTGGATATTCGAGCAAAAAAAGACAGTATCATCTGGATAAATATTTCGGTATCGATGGTCTCAGGTGCCACCGGCATTTTCACCAAAGATTTGGTTCAATTTTACGATAAAATCAATGGGAAATATTTCTCATGGTCGTACGATAGTTTAAGTCATGTGATGGGATTTAAGGTTGACTACGCTATCATACAATCCTTGATTATTGGAAATGAACCTTTCAAAAAGAAAAATTCCAAGGTGATTCGTGAAAATGATAATTTTGTAATCCAACAGCAGGAGGGTTTGGTAAAAATAAACAATTTCGTTGGTCCCAATAGGAAGTTAAAAAAGTTATTATTGAAGGAAGATGCTTCTGAGAATCAAATGAGAATGGATTTCGAGGATTTTTCGAGTATAAATCAATTTTTATTCCCCTTTTCAAGTCAAATAACGTTAGATGTCGTCAATAAGGAGAATCAACTCAAAAAAACAATTATAAGTATTAAATATTCCAAAGTAGAATTACTTGAAGAGGCTTTAACCTTTCCCTTTAAAGTACCAGAAAAATATCTACATAAATAATTAAAATTCGTGCGATCGTTAATCATCAGTTTTCTAGTTTTAGCTCAGTTTTCTTTGCTCTCCCAGGTCGATAAAAAGTCGCAATTGGAGCAGCAAAAAAAAGATAATTTGGCAAAAATTAAGGAGTTGAATTCCATCATTTCAAGGACATCGAAAAAGAAAAAAGCTTCTTTAGGCAAATTGAATGTTTTAAAAGAACAAATTGTGGTTCAAAAAAAACAAATCAATGTTTTAAATGAAAACCAGCAAATTTTACAAAAAGAGGCCGATAAACTGACTTACGAAAGTGATTTACTTGCGGCTAAATTAAAACGATTGAAAAAAGCATATGCAATTATGCTTTTTGAAGCGCAAAAAACGTCCACAGTTTATAATAAATTGGCATTTTTACTTCTTTCTAAAAATTACAGTGAATTCGTGAAGCGTTTTGATTACTTGCGTCAATTTACGACCAATCGAAAGGAGCAGGCGCATAAAATCTTTAAAACTCGACAAGATTTGATGACTAAAAAGCAACAAGTTGTATTTAAAAAGGAAGAGGAAAAAAAGGTGATTGCTGTCAAGGAATCAGAAAAGAAAAAATTGGAGGTTTTAAAAGTTAAGGAGGATAAGGTTGTTTCGGTTTTAACTCAGCAAGAAAAAAAATTGAAACAGGAATTGGAACGAAAAAAATTGGCAAATCGAAAATTGGATAATTTGATAGCTTCCATTGTACAGTCAGAGATCAGAAAAAGTATTGAACGTGAACGTAAATTACGTGAAACGAAAAAGGCAAAAGAGTTTGCAGTAAGCAAGCCTACTTTGCCTAAATTAAATACAGATATCCTTAAATATCCAGAAACAAAATCGGGTTCATCTACTTCCGGATCGGAGGTGTCGAAAGCTGAACCAACCAAAACAGCACCAAAAGAAGTTGCCAAGGCTCCTGAACCGAAAGTAGAAAAGCAGCCAGAATTGGCAAGTAATACGTATTATATGAATGCAGATGAAGCTAAATTAGCGAGTTCATTTAGTGCATTAAGAGGAAGGATGCCATTCCCCGTTCCTTCTGGATTTATTTCAGATCATTTTGGAGTTCACAAACATCCATTGTTAAAAGGAGTAATGATTAACAACAATGGGGTAGATATCCAAACTTCTCCGGGTGCTCCTGTTCATTCTGTGTATGAAGGGGTGGTCATGTCGGTTGTCAATATACCTGGACTCGGTACAGTGGTTGCAATTCAACATGGTGATTATTTTACGGTTTATTCTAAACTAGCCAATGCTTCAGTTAGTACAGGCCAACGGGTTCGTACTAGCCAACGGATTGGTTCAGTAGCCTCTGATGAAGATGGAACGGCTGAAATTAATTTCCAAGTTTGGAAAAATACGGTTCGCCAAAATCCTGAGCTGTGGCTTAAACGCTAGGTAATTTATATAATATTCTGAAACTTATATTTCGACCTTGTTCCTCTACAAAATATCTGAATCGGTTCATATAATCCCTGTAGCTTGAATTTAAGGCATTACTCACACGAATGCCAATATCAAATTGTTTGAATTTGGCTCCCCAGTTTAATTCAATCAATTCGTAAGAAGGTGGCGGGGCTAAAAAATCTGATTTTGCCTCAACTCGATTTTGTCGATCTACTCTAGTAATACCTATTTCAGCATATTGTTTCTTTTGATTAAAAGTATATTTAAGTGAAAGATCATATCGGTAAGGTGGAATGTTGACTAAATAGCTATTGTTCTTTACATCATAGGCATTCACAATATCGATTTTTTGTTGTAAAGAAAATTTAGGACTCAATTGGATATTTATTTTGCTATCTAGACCTGAAAAGTTGGCATTGATTTGTTCATAGGCAAAGCCAGGAAATGCTCCTCTCACCGTTACAAAATACACGGGGTTCCCATCCTCAATTAAAGGTCTTAAATAAATAAAATTATTGATATGGTTGGTATATAAGCCAAGCTCAATATAAATTTTTTCATCATTATAAACGGAATTTAAACTGATATTGGAAGATCTTTCACCTTTTAATCCAGGATTACCAACCTCAAAGGATGCTGCTCCATGGTGAATTCCATTGGAGTATAATTCACTCGCATTGGGTGGTCGAAAGGCATGAGCTAGGATGAGGTGTTGTTCAAAAAATTTATTCCAACGATAGGTGCCACCAAAACTTGCAGATAGACCATAGAAGGCTTTAAAATCCGAGAAAAACTGTCTTGAATTACTAACTCTAACACGATGTGTTTCTATACTTTTGGAATCAAATCGTAATCCAAATTCTAAATCATAATTTGGTTTCACCATTTTTTCCAAACCAAATATTCCTAAATTGTTTGAAAAATAATTGGGTAACAATCCATTGGAAATGGTTGGGTTTCTTACGTCATTCCCTGAGGTAATATTGGCCTGATTTTGAAAAGTTAAACCAACTTGACCTTTCCAAAGTCGATTCATATTCGATTCATCATACAGTAGCTCCCCAGAAAGTGTACCAAGGTTAAAAACCAAAGTATTCACATTTTTACCAGCTCTTAACACATCTAATTCAAGACGGTCATTTGATTGTGCTGCAATGTTGCCTCTTATATAGGACTCATTTAAAAATTTGTAAAAACCTTTTACCTTAAGCATTTGGTGAATTACATCTTGATTAGGGCGATCAATTTCTCGAATGAATTCACTTGGCGTAAATTGAACGGGAGGTTTATTTCGGTTAATTGCCCTTTCAAGATCTCCTACATTTCCAATATGTGAACCTGCATAAATTCCAATAATCGTATGAAAAAAACTGTAGTATAAATCGGTACCCCAAGATTTTCTTTTAAGGCCAATTTCTGTTGAAAAATTTTGTTCTCGTATGCCTGTATTAGCTAAAAAATAAGATGGTGTTTGCGTATTTCCACCATTTTTAATTGTTCCTTGTGCCCTCCATGCTAGTCCTTTAAGGGCTGTAATGGCACCTTCTAAATAACCAGAACCCACCCATTGTCGTCCATTGGTAAAATAAACTGTTTGAACTTCTCCACCCAATTTGACGGTGTCTGGTAAGGGGTCTGGTTCCATCATCACGATACCACCGATGGCATCACCTCCATACCTAAGTCCGGCAGGACCCTTGATAACTTGAATATTTTTAGAAACAAATGGGTCAATTTCAGGTGCGTGCTCACTGCCCCATTGTTGTCCTTCTTGTCGAACCCCTTGATTGAGGATAAGTACCCTTGAGGAGTGTAATCCATGAATTACAGGTTTTGAAATGCTACTTCCAGTTTGTAAACTTTGAACCCCAGAAATCCCTTTTAGCATTTCTCCTAAATTGAGTCCGCTCTTTTTGTTTTTTTCATCTTCAGATAAAACACTATTCATTTGGGCGGTATGTTCGGAATGATGACCTTGCACAATAACCTCATCAAGTTCTTGCAAATTTTCCTCTAAGTAAAAGGAATGCGTTATATCGTTTTGAAGTTGAATAGGAAATTCCTCTTTTTTGTAACCTGATATTTCACAAACCAAAATGTATTTACCTGCACAAATTTGACTAATTGAATATTGTCCTTTTGCATCACTTTGGGTATAAAATCTTGTTCCTTTTAGGTAAATGATTGCTCCTGGAATGATTTCTTTATTTGATTTTTGTGCTATGTTACCTCTAATGCTCAAGGAACACTTCGCTTGTCCAAAGACGATTGTAAAATTGCTTAATAAAAGAATGTAAAGAAGTGATTTTTTTAACATTTCTGTTTCCTAAGTGTAAGCACTAAACCTTAAATTTAATTGATTATTAGCAAATTTTAGTTTAAATGAATGTTTATAAAGATTAGTAGGGTATATTTGACTATCATTGCCTTTTTTCAGTCGATGAAAAAAATGTGTTATTTTCGTATTTAAATATTTTTGGTGCCTATGAAGAAGGTAATTGTAATTGGTGCTGGTTTTTCAGGATTATCCACAGCGACCCAGTTGGCTGATTTAGGATATGAGGTAGAGATTTTGGAGAAAAATGAACAAGCAGGAGGTCGTGCAAGAGTTTTTGAGAAAGACGGATTTGTTTTTGATATGGGGCCAAGTTGGTATTGGATGCCAGATATTTTTGAAATGTATTTTTCTAAATTTGGTAAAAAACCTAGCGATTATTACCATTTAGTTCGTTTAGACCCTTCCTATTCTGTTATTTTGAATCAAGAAGAAATATTGGATTTGCCTGCCAATTTTAACGAGTTAAAAAACTTATTTGAATCCATCGAAAAAGGTTCATCTGCTAAATTGGAAGAATTTCTAAAACAGGCAGCCTATAAATATGAAGTAGGTATCGGCAAGTTTGTTTGGAAACCTTCCTTAAAAATAGCTGAATTTTTAAGTCTGAAATTGTTGGTTGACGCTATTCAAATAGATGTTTTTCAATCTTTTTATACCCATATTCGCAAATTTTTCAAATCTGAAAAATTGTTAAAATTGATGGAGTTTCCCATTTTATTTTTAGGGGCAATTTCCCAAAATACTCCAGCATTGTATTCATTAATGAATTATGCTGAAATAAAACTTGGGACATGGTACCCAATGGGAGGTATGCACAAGATCGTTGAGGGGATGGTTCAATTAGCAAAAGAAAAAGGAGTTAAAATTTCACTTAATCAAGAGGTATTAGGTTTTGAGTATGACGATAAAAAAATAATAGGTGTTCGAACTAATAAGGGAATTTTTATTGCAGATGCTGTAGTTGCCAGTGCAGATTATCATCACGTTGAGCAGATCCTAGAGCCAAATTATCGAAATTATACTGAGGAATATTGGGATAAAAGGGTTATGGCTCCATCATCTTTACTTTTTTATTTAGGAATTGATAAAAAATTGCCCCGTTTAAAACATCATAATTTATTTTTCGATAGAGATTTTGGAATTCATTCAGATGAAATATATACCCATCCAAAATGGCCTTCAGACCCTCTTTTTTATGTTTCCGCTCCTTCAAAAACGGATCCATCTGTTGCACCTGCAACTTCTGAAAATTTATTTTTACTCATACCGGTTGCCCCTGGATTGCAAGATATAGAAGAGGAAAGAGAGAAATATTATGATCAATTAATCGATAGATTGGAGCAATTTTGTGGGACCTCTATCAAGGATCATGTGGTCTTTAAACGTTCTTATGCGCATAAAGATTTTATAAAAGATTATCATGCTTTTAAAGGGAATGCCTATGGTTTAGCTAATACACTAAAACAAACAGCTATCCTTAAACCTTCCTTGAAAAATAAAAAATTAAAAAATTTGTATTACACCGGACAATTAACCGTTCCGGGGCCTGGTGTACCTCCTTCCTTGATTTCTGGTTTGGTAGTAGCACAACAATTGCACTCTGAATTTAAAAGTTAATATGAACGATTTTTACAATAAGGTATCTCTAGCATGCAGCAAAGGTTTTACCAACGCTTATTCTACATCCTTTTCATCGGGTATTAATAGCCTTTCAAAAGAATTACATGATCCTATTTATGCCATTTATGGTTTCGTTCGCTTGGCAGATGAAATAGTTGATACCTTTTATGGATTTAACCAGGCAGAATTATTAAAAAGATGTGAGAAAGAAACTTATTTGGCCATAGAAGAAGGCATCAGCTTAAATCCGATTTTACATTCTTTTCAAGAGGTTGTTCGGGCCTATAACATTCCCAAAGAATTTGTTGAGGCATTTTTGTATTCTATGGAATTAGATTTAACCAAAACAAAATACACCGAAGAAGAGTATAAGAAATATATTTATGGTTCGGCTGAGGTCGTTGGATTGATGTGCTTGAAGGTATTTTGCAAGGGAGATGATGTTCAGTTTGAAACATTAAAAGAAGATGCGTGTGCATTGGGTTCGGCTTTTCAGAAAATTAATTTTTTGCGTGATATCAAATCCGATTTTGAGGATAGAGGTCGTGTGTATTTTCCTCATTTGAATTACAACACTTTTTCTGAGGAGGATAAAAAAAGAATTGAAGATGACCTTCAATTAGAATTTGATAAAGGTTTAAACGGAATTGAAAGATTACCTAAGTCAGCTCAGAATGGGGTTCGACTAGCCTATCAATATTATATTCGCCTGTTCGAAAAAATAAAAAAATGCAGTGCTGCAGATTTGAAAAAATCACGAATTAGAGTTTCTGGATGGGAAAAATTAGGTATTTTTTTACGATTAAAACTTATCAATGGTAGTAGGTAGTTCATTTGTATTTCTTTTAGGTCTCATTGGTTTGATGGCATTTTTATATGCATCTGTTGGTCATGGTGGGGCAAGTGGCTATTTAGCAGTTTTAGCGCTTTTCGCTTTTCAGCCAGTTTTGATGAAGCAAAGTGCCTTGGTCTTGAATTTATCTGTTTCCTTATTTGCTGCCTATAGCTATTTTAAAAAGGGGTATTTTAAATGGCGGAATTTTTGGCCTTTTGCCATATCATCCATTCCAATGGCTTATGCTGGTGCACAATGGCCCCTTACAGATTCTAATTATAAAAGAGTTTTAGGATTTTGTCTAATTCTTTCGATTGCTAGAATAGTCATTCAATGGAAAGAAAAAGAAGTTACCAAAGAGGTGCCCATTTGGGCCGGGTTATTCGTAGGGGCATGCATTGGTTTGATTTCAGGCATGATTGGAATTGGGGGTGGAATTATTTTAAGTCCAATTATGTTATTATTTAATTGGGGAAAAATCAAAGAAACCGCTGCGGTTTCTTCTTTGTTTATTTTTGTAAATTCAATATCCGGACTCCTCGGACTCAAATCTTGGGTTTCTTTCCCCCAATATGATTTATATTATTTAATATTTATTGCAACTTTAGGTGGAATGCTCGGTGCTCAATGGGGTGCAAATAAGGCTTCTCCTTTTTGGCTTAAAATAGTACTTGCCTTAGTCTTATTCGTGGCAAGTGGAAAACTTGTTTTGAGTTGAAAGTTAAAAGTGGAGAATTTATAGCTATTTTCAACTCTCCACTTTTTACTTTTCTCTCAAATTAGTTTCTCGCTCCGGATATGGCTCCTGCACCGTTGCGTTGATTTTGTTGTTGCATTGGATTAGGTGCAGCATTTCTTTGCATTTTGAATAATTGAACGCGAGTAGGTTGAGCTGGCTCACGAGGGAAAGCGTTATCGTCTGTGTCGATGTCTGCAATTTCATAGAACGGATCAAGAGTCCACTTGGTTACTTTTTTGTCGGTAGGAATGACCTTTTTGATACTCACATCATTTAATCTCCAAATTTCTGCAGGGAAACGCATAATTTGTTCTGTTCCATCTTCAAATTGCAATTTTACAATAACCGGCATAGGTAAACCTCCTTTATTTTTAAAATTTACCACATAGAAATTCTTACCTGATAAGACCAGGTTTCTTTCTTCCTCAGACAAAGAAGCTAAATAGTCTTGGTATTTTTTCTTTTCTTCATCAGTTGTTGCAAACCGATCGAAAGCATTGTAGAAATCATTCATGTCTTTTTCTTTTTCTACTACTGTTTCCTTAATATCCGTTTTATTACGAATATTGGACATGGTTTGACGTTTTGCCTCGTAACTTTCTTTTTCTTTTTGTTTTTTTACTATTGGATTTTGGTCATCAATTCCAAACCATTCCACTGTTTCAATGGATTGATTTACAGGCTCTGTTCCATAGAACCATCCTTTCCAAAACCAATCCAAATCAACACCTGAGGCATCCTCGAGTGTACGGAAAAAATCGGCAGGATAAGGTTGTTTAAAGGCCCATCTTCTAGCATATTCTTTAAATGCATAATCAAATAATTCTCTGCCCATCACAGTCTCTCTTAAAATATTCAATGCTGTTGCTGGTTTTGCATATGCATTGCTTCCAAATTCCATAATGTTTTCTGAGTTGGTCATGATGGGTACCTGATTTTTGGAATCTAATCGCATGTAAGGTACAATGCTCTGAGGTTCCCCTCTGCGAGCAGGAAAATTGCGGTCCCACTCTTGTTCTGCTAAATATTGACAGAATGTATTCAAACCTTCGTCCATCCACGACCATTGCCTTTCATCTGAATTGATAATCATCGGAAAAAAGTTGTGACCCACTTCATGAATAATGACACCAATCATTCCGTTTTTCACAGCTTCAGAATAGGTTCCATCTGCTTCTGGTCGACCTCCGTTAAAGGAGATCATTGGATATTCCATACCACCACCAACTGTTGCATGGCAAGAAATTGCTACTGGATATGGGTAAGCAATTGTTCTTTTTGAATAGGAGCGAAGGGTATGTGCCACCACCATGGTTGAATATTTACCCCAAAGCGGGTTTCCTTCTTTCGAATAATACGACATTGCCCATACTTTTTTGCCCTCCACATCCACTTGCATGGCATCCCAAATAAATTTTCGTGAAGAAGTGAAGGCAAAATCACGCACATTGTCTGCTTTGAAAATCCAAGTTTTTTTGCCTGTAGCTTTACCTTTTTCTGCCTTTTCGGCTTCTTCCTGGGTAACCATCAAAACAGGACGAGTGGCAGTTTTGGCTTGTTCCCAACGTTTTAACTGGTTAGGACTTAAAACTTGGTTGGCATTTAACAATTCACCTCCGGCTCCAACTACATGGTCATTAGGAGCAGTAATGGCTACTTTATAATTACCAAAATTTAAAGTAAACTCACCTTGACCCATAAATTGTTTGTGTTGCCATCCGTATACATCATTGTAAACTGCCAAACGTGGAAACCAATGGGCTATAAAGTAGTTAGCATTTCCGTCTTTTGGGAATAATTCATATCCCGAACGACCGTAATAAGTGGTTATCAAATAATTCCAATCAATACTGAAACTTACACTCTGTCCAGACCTAACGGGTGAAGGTAAATCAATTCGCATCATCGTTTGATTAATCGTATGACGTAAAGGATTTCCTTTTATATCTTTTACAGCTGTTATTTTATAGCCATACTCTTTCGGATCTGTTAAATCCTTAAAGGCTTCTGCACTGATTCCATTATTGGTAATTCCACCTGTGCTTGCTGTTTTTCTACTGGAATTTTTATCAAATAAATTTTGATCTAATTGAATCCACAGGTATGGTAAATCATCTGGTGAATTATTAAAATAGGTAATGGTCTCTGATCCAATGATTTTTCTGTTGATATCATCTAATTCTACCTTGATATCGTAATCTGCTCTTTGCTGCCAATAATCTTTACCAGGTGATCCACTTGCTGTACGATATGAGTTTGGGGTTGGTAAGGTTGATTCCAATTGTTCAAATCGAGTATTGCCATTGTACGATCCACTTTGTTGTTGAGCCATGGCACTAAGGGCGAGGCAAAATAGGGCGAAAAATAGGTGTAATTTTTTTGTCATTTGTTGAGAATTTTAGTAACTATGCTATACTGTGCTAATTTATTTATAGGATTTATTAGGTAATTAGTTTCAGAATTTGTAGTTTTGAAAAAATCAAGAATTTAAAAATAATAAAAAAATATGAAGGTTTTAATAGGAGAAAAAGAATATTTCAAAGGAATTGATCAAATTAAGTATGAAGGTCCTGAATCTGATAATCCTTTAGCATTTAGATACTACAATGAAAATCAAGTAATTGCCGGTAAAACAATGAAAGAGCATTTGCGATTTGCCATTGCTTATTGGCATTCATTTTGTGGAGATGGCTCGGATCCATTTGGTCCGGGTACTCATCATTATCCATGGGATGTTGCCGCTGACGCGCGACAGAGAGCAAAAGATAAAGCAGATGCAGCTTTTGAATTCATTACAAAAATAGGAGCACCTTTTTATTGTTTCCATGATGTAGATGCAATTGAAGGACATAATGATCCAAAAGAATTCACAAATCGTGTTCAATATATTTCAGATATTTTTGCTCAAAAGCAGGCCGATTCTGGTGTTGAATTGCTATGGGGAACGGCCAACTTGTTTTCAAATGAGCGCTACATGAATGGGGCTTCCACAAATCCTAATTTTGAGGTTGTAGCACACGCAGGTGCGCAATTAAAAGGAGCAATCGATGCAACTATTAAGTTAGGTGGAAAGGGATATGTGTTTTGGGGAGGAAGAGAAGGCTATATGAGCTTGTTGAATACTAACATGAAATTAGAACGCGAAAATTTTGCTCGAATGTTACATACCTGCGTTGAGTACGCACGCAGAAAAGGTTTTACAGGTAAATTCTTTATTGAACCAAAACCTTGTGAACCAACTAAACACCAGTATGATTACGATGCAGCCACTGTTATTGGATTTTTGCGTGAATTTGATTTGTTATCTGAATTTGGATTGAACTTAGAGGTGAATCATGCAACCTTAGCTGGCCATACATTTGCCCACGAATGTCAAGTAGCCTCAGATGCTGGCATGCTGGCTTCCATTGATGCCAATCGTGGAGATTATCAAAATGGTTGGGATACTGACCAATTTCCAACTGATATTTATGAGTGGGCTGAGGCAATGAAAATCATTCTACAACAAGGGGGATTAGCTGGAGGTGGAATCAATTTTGATGCAAAAAGAAGAAGAAATTCTACAGATGCAGCCGATTTATTTTATGCCCACATTGGGGGAATGGATACCATAGCAAGAGCTCTTATAATTGCAGATAAAATCATCAAACATGGTGAATTAGACCGTTTCAAGGCTTCCCGATATGCTAGTTTTGGTTCGGGTAATGGAGCAGCTTATACTGCTGGAAAATTAAAATTAGAAGATTTATATGATATAGCTGTTTCAGTTGGAGAACCAGCAATGATTTCAGGTAAACAAGAGTATTTAGAAAATTTAATCAACCGATTTGTTTAAATTCCTATGAAAAAGGTTTTGGCAGGTAATTTGATATTAAAAATATTAATCTTAAACCTATTTTTTTTCAATGAAGTAAAAGCAGCAGGGCTCAACAGCCCTGCTCTTTTTTCTACTGCAAAACCCTGGACCTATTGGTGGTGGCCAGGTAGCGCTGTCAATGAAAAAGGGATTACCTATCAATTGGAAGCTTATGCAAAAGCTGGATTTGGCGGACTTCACATTATTCCAATTTATGGGGCCAAAGGATTTGAAAAAGAGTTTATTCCTTACCTATCACCTCAATGGCAACATCAATTTTTATTTGTTTTAAAGGAGGCAAAACGTTTGCATCTCGGAATTGATATGACCCTTGGAACAGGATGGCCATTTGGTGGTCCGCAAATTTCACCAATAGAAGCAGCTAAGTCCTATAAAATTGATGTATACAATTTAAAAAAAGGTGAAAAAATTCCAGAAATACCTATTTCCCTTGCCAATACACCTGGCTCCAATTTAATTTCGGTTGCTTTGTTTGATGAAAATGAATTTGTAAAGGAATTATTTTCGAAACAATTCCCTAAATCGCTGCATGAATTAGTGATTGAAAAACCAAATCAAAAATTATATGTGGTTTATCAAACATTAACCAAACAAATGGTCAAACGAGCTGCTCCTGGAGGAGAAGGTTTGGTGATGGATCATTTTTCCCAAAAGGCATTTGAAACCTATCAAAAACCTTTTTTAAATACATTGCAAAAGGCTAGTGGCCATTTAAGGGCAATTTATAATGACTCCTATGAGGCCTTTGGTGCAAATTGGACAGGTGAGTTGTTGAACAAGTTTCAAGAACTTAATGGGTATGATTTAAGAACCAAATGGAATGTTTTAGCAAAAGATAAGGCAGAAAATGAAGAGGAAAATCAAATTTGGGCCGATTACCACCGGACCATCAGTCATTTAGTACAATATGATTTTACCAAAAATTTTCATCAATTTGCTTTGCAAAATGGTGTTCAGAGTCGCGACCAGGCCCATGGAAGTCCCGGCAATTTATTAGATCTCTACAGCGAGGTTGCAATTCCTGAATCAGAATTTTTTGGGAGTAAACCTTATCCCATTCCAGGGTATCGGATTGATCCTGATTATGATTCTACTACTTTTGGCATCCCAGATATAAAAATCATAAAATTAGCCTCCTCTGCTGCTCATTTTTATGGGAAAAAATTAGTTACAAGTGAAACGGCTACCTGGTTAGGCAATCATTTTAAAGTTTCATTGGCACAGGTGAAACCTGTGGTAGACGAAGTAATGCTTGGTGGAGTAAATCACCTGTTTTTTCATGGAGCTACCTATTCGCCTCCAGAGGTTAAGTGGCCAGGTTGGTTATTTTATGCAAGTACAAACTTTAATTACAATAGTCATTTTTGGAGCGTATTGCCGGAATTAAATGGATATATTGAAAGGTGTCAATCACGATTGCAAAATGCTAAATCTGATGCCGATATCATGTTGTATTTTCCAATGGAAGATATTTGGCATAAAGGAAATGGAAAAGGTAAATTACATACCATGGAATTGCATGCCAATAGTAGAATTTGGATGAAAAATACCCCCTTTGCCCATTGGGCAAACTTGTTCCAGCAAAATGGTTTTCAGGCAGATTATGTTTCAGATGAAATGTTGAGCAAATTAAAATTAAATCCAAATAAAACGTTTACTTCACCAGGTGGACAAACCTATAAAATTCTATTTTTACCAGCAGTTGACTTTTTGTCACTACAAACATTTGAATTGGTTTCAAAATGGATTCAGATGGGATATCCAGTTTATTTTTTGGAACATTGGCCTCAAAATAGAAATACTTGGAATTGGTCTGAAAACCTACAATTACGATGGGAAAATGCCAAGGAGCATGTAATGTTACGAGTTTTGGGTGATCCAAGAGATGCCCTAAAAAAACATGGAATAACGCATGAGGAAGGATTGTCAAGTGCAGGATTAAGCTATTTTAGGAAAAAATCAAGTAATGGGTATGTGTATTTTGTTGCCAATTTAAGTTCAAGTCCCAAGGAGGGTACCATTAGATTAAGTAAAATTAATGGCTTTTATAAAGTGGTGGATCCATTGCACCAAAAGGAGACTTACGGAAAAATCGATTCCAAATTGAAGAATTTATTTTTACGTTTAGAGCCGGGAGAAACTGTTTTTATAGAACAAATTGCGGCACAAAAAATAGTACCCCCAAAGGTAGTAAATGATTATTTCTTTAAAGAGCTTGATTTAAAAGGTCCAATTGCAATAAATTTCACCAAAGGAAGTCCTTCCTTGCCGAATTTAATTCAACTTGAAAAGCCTACCTATTGGACACTGGATACGAGCACGCATTATTTTTCAGGACAAGGGGTCTATAAAATTCATTTTCAATTAGATAGTGCTTCCATTGCACAGGCAAAATTTTTACATTGTACGGATATTCGCGATTGGGCACAGGTAAAACTAAATGGTAAGAGCTTAGGTACAATTTGGTCCATTCCATTTAAATTAGAAATTCAAAACGGTTTACTACAAACTGAAAATGAGCTAGAATTGGCAGTGAATAATGTTTCTGCGAATTATGTTAGATTATTAGATCAACAGAAAGTGAATTGGAAAAATTTTTATGAAATTAATTTTGTCGATATTCGATATAAACCATTTGATGCTTCCAAATGGCCAGTGGAACCTGCTGGATTTGCCGGTAAATTATTCGTATCAAATCGATGAGCAATTGGCTTGAATCATTAAAAAATGAACTTTTGATGCATGCCAACAAAGAAAATGCTTTTTGGATGGCAAAATACATGCGCAATCAATTTGAATTTCTTGGCATAAAAAAACCAACTCAAATGGAGGTATTTAATAAGGTTTTTAAGTCCTTTGATGAACCTTCAACCTATCTTCAGATTGCCACTCAAATGCGTAATTTACCCATGCATGAATTTCATTATTTATCAATGGTTTTGGTTATCAAAATGAAAAAGCATTGGGATGAACAAATCCCAGTTTGGGTAGAAGAAATGACCTTACAATATCCATGGTGGGATGTAACGGATGTGCTGGCTCCCAAAATATTGGGACCTTATTTTTTACAATTTCCTCAGGAAAGAGAAAAATATATCAATCGATGGATGCAAAGTAATCATATATGGTTACAAAGGCTTTGTATTTTATACGCATTGGATTACAAGCAGAAATTGAATGTTGATGATTTAAAATCAATTATAATGCCATTGGCTTCTTCTAAAGAGTTTTTTATCCAAAAAGCAATTGGCTGGATGTTAAGGCAATATGCCCGTACGAACCCATCTTGGGTTCGAGCATTTGTTTCAAATCATACCTTATCAAATTTGACTAGGCGAGAGGCATTGAAACATCTTACATAAATTGTTTTAGCCATATGCGGGCCTTTTCTTCTTTAGAAAAAGTTTTCATTGGAATGGGTGGCTTCTGGAGTTTGAACAAAATATTCATGATTAAACTCCCTAAATTACCCTCAGCAACCATTGCCATTGCAGTATAAATTTCAGGTAGTTTTTGTTTACTCAATTCTCTTGTTTGCTTGTCGGGCATGGGGGATGGTTTTAAAAAAATCAAAAGAGGTACTGGCGTATTTTGGGTAATTGATTTCACCAAGTTTACATTTTCTGTAATATTTTTTACAGTTCTTTGAATTTGTTTCGAATAAGAAATTAACAATTTTCGATCTTCGAAAATATAATCAGCAATTTCTCCTTTAATTAGGTTTTTTCTTATATTTTTTGGCTCCATTATTTGTAAAAGGGTTTTTTATATTGCTATTTTGTAAAATTAAAAATATTCAATTTTTTTAAATTATTAAAAAAATACAATTATTATGTGTGGAATTGTCGCTTACATAGGTTCTCAAAATGCTTTCCCAATTATTTTAAAAGGTCTGAAAAGATTGGAATATAGAGGATATGATAGTTCAGGTATTGCATTGTTTGATGAGCATATTTCTTGTTTTAAGAAAAAAGGGCGTGTAAGTGAATTAGAGGCCTGGAAAGATCATGTAACGCAAACAGCCCAAGTAGGCATTGGTCACACCAGATGGGCAACCCATGGAGAACCATCGGATGCAAATGCACACCCACATCAATCCAATAGTGGTCGATTAACCCTTGTGCATAATGGAATCATAGAAAATTATGCTTCTCTTAAAAAAGAATTAGAGCAAAAAGGATATCATTTTAAATCCCAAACAGACACCGAAGTGTTGGTTAATTTCATTGAGGATATTCAAAAAAATAACAATTCAACTTTAGAGGAAGCTATTCGGTTTGCCTTAAAACGAGTGGTTGGGGCATATGTGATTATCGTAATGGAAGAGGGTTTCCCAGACCGACTAATTGCAGCTAGAAAGGGAAGTCCGTTAGTGATTGGAATTGGAGATGGAGAGCACTTCTTAGCTTCAGATGCCTCTCCTATAATTGAGTATACAAAAAAGGTAATTTACGTAAATGATTATGAACTGGCAATTATTTCAAAAGATGAAGTAAGTTTGAAAAATCTAGGTAATGAGCCTGTTACGCCATATATCCAACAGTTGGATATGGAATTGGCGCAAATTGAAAAAGGTGGTTATGATCATTTCATGTTAAAAGAAATTTTCGAGCAACCAGATAGCTTAACAGATTGTCTTAGAGGTAGATTAGAACCTGATTCTGGTATTTTAACATTGGCAGGTGTTGAACAAAATTTGTCTGCATTTGCTCAAGCAAAACGAATTGTTATTATAGCTTGTGGAACCAGTTGGCATGCTGGCTTAGTAGCAGAATACATGATAGAAACCCTTTGCAGAATTCCAGTAGAAGTAGAATATGCTTCTGAATTTAGATATCGGAATCCAGTAATAGGTTCTGGAGACGTAATTATAGCCATTTCTCAAAGCGGAGAAACGGCTGATACTTTAGTGGCTATTGAAAAAGCTAAAGAACAAGGGGCCTTTATTTTTGGTGTTGTCAATGCGGTTGGTTCTTCCATATCAAGAATATCACATGCAGGTGCGTACACTCATGCTGGACCAGAAATTGGCGTTGCGAGTACAAAAGCATTTACTGGTCAATTGACTGTTTTAGCCATGATGGCTATCAAAATCGGAAAGGAGAAGGGAACAATTACAAGTCAAAATTACCAACATTTTATCAAAGAATTAGGTGCAATCCCAGAAAAGGTAAAGAAAACATTATCGAATCATCTGAAGGTGAAAGAAGTGGCAGAAAAATATGCTGACGCCCGAGATTTCTTATTTTTAGGACGTGGATATAATTTCCCTGTTGCACTTGAAGGTGCCTTAAAGTTGAAGGAGATCTCCTATATTCATGCCGAAGGATATCCCGCGGCAGAAATGAAACACGGACCAATTGCTTTAGTAGATGATCAATTACCGGTTTTATTTGTTGCAACCAAAGATGCATATTACGAAAAAATTGTAAGCAATATTCAAGAAATCAAGGCAAGAAAAGGGAAGGTAATAGCGATTGTAACTGAAGGTGATTCTTTGATCAAAGGAATGGCAGATGATATCATCGAAGTGCCTGAAACGGATGAGTTATTAGCACCCTTGGTTTCTGTTTTACCGACACAATTATTGTCCTATTATATTGGTGTAGCAAGAGGATTAGACGTTGATAAGCCGCGTAATTTGGCAAAAAGTGTGACGGTGGAATAGTTTTTAAAATGTATAGCAGGCTTTAAATAATCAATAAAAATTTTAAATTGTTATATTTCAATATAAAATTTTATAAATTTAAGAATGATTAGTTTTATCAGGCCCTTTCAATATGCTTCAACATTTATCCTATTTGCTTTAGGTTTTATTTCATTTTCAAATTTCGGATTGCTTTGCTGGGTACCATTTTTATTCACTTTTTTTTTGGTACCAGGCATCGAATTGTTCATAGCTCCCGATGCTAAAAATCTTTCTGAAGTAGAGGAGCAAATTGAAAAGTCGAATTTAGTATACGATTTAATTCTTTACCTTGTTTTACCTTTACAAATAATTGCTCTCTGGGAATTTTTGACTGGTTTTTCAGATGTTGGATTAACCAAACTAGATGTTATTGGTAGGATAATTACCATGGGACTTTTATGTAGTATTTTTGGCATCAATGTGGCCCATGAATTAGGACATCGAAATAAAATTGCTGAAAAAACTATGGCCAAAATATTATTATTAAGTAGTTTATACATGCATTTTTTTATTGAGCATAACAAAGGGCATCATCGCATGGTGGGTACTGCCAATGATCCAAGTACGGCAAAATTGAATCAGTCGGTTTATCGTTTTTATATACAAACGTTTATTGGTACCTATCTGCATGCTTGGAAAATTGCAATTGAAGAATCAAAGAAAAAGAAAAACTTTTTTCCAATTCTATTTAATCAAATGATGCTATTTCAATTCATACAATTGGCATTACTGGTACTAATTGGATATAAATTTGGAGTAACTACAACTTGTTATTTTATTTGTTCAGCTTTACTTGGCAGTTTGATGTTAGAGACGGTTAACTACATTGAGCATTACGGATTGAGTAGAAAAATGGTTCGAGAAGGTGTTTATGAACGAGTGCAATCAAAACATAGCTGGAATAGCAATCATGTTGTAGGAAGATTATTATTATTTGAATTAAGTAGACACAGTGATCATCATTACTTAGCTTCTAAGAAGTACCAATTGCTCAAAAATTTAGATGACGCTCCTCAGATGCCAACCGGATATCCTGGAATGATCTTATTATCCTTAATTCCACCTCTTTGGTTTAAAGTAATGCATGGTCAAATGCGTAAATACCAATTATGAATCGATATTTTTTAGGGTTCACCCTATTTTTTTTGTTTTTTCAATTTGGTAGTTACCTTTTTTTAGAGTTTTCAGTCGATTGGGACTTGGATGCTTTTTTATATTTAGGTAGTCGACTGGTAAATCATCAAGAGTTAATTTTTACAAAAGATTTTGAAACAAAGTTTCCTTTGGTTCAATACATGTTTTCCCTAGCGTACCAATTGGGTGGAATAGGTGCATGGAAGATATGTATCTTTTTATTAAGTTTTATAGGAGGTCTGATGGCCTCTTCCATTTTGGTGGGAACAAAAAAGAATTTAAACATTTCAAATGCACTCCTTCAAAAGGAAACCTGGGAATATAACCTACTTTATGTTGTTTTTTTATATTCTTTACCAGGCGGGGGTACAGGCCATTTAGAGCCTCCCGCGGCCACATTTTTATTTGTAGCTATTGCACTTTGGTATCAAAATATTGAAAAAAATAGTTGTTTTTCTGTTACCCTTGCAGGTATTTTTCTTGCCATTGCTGCTCTCATTAGACCCAATTACGTTTACCTTTTCCCTATTTTTTTAGGTTCTTATTTTTTTTTAAAGATTACTAGAAAGGATAAATTTTATCATTTCTTATACTTTGGTTTGGGCTTATTCGTACCCATTTTTCTCAGCTTCTTGCCCTACTTATTTGTTGATAATGGATTGATTGCATTGTTGCAAGGCCTTTTATTAATTATAAATTTTGATATTCAACCAATTGGTTGGAAGGGTTTGATTTTTAATGGAATGTTTTCTTTTTTTGAATTGCAATTTTATTTTACAATTCAATTAGTTCTTTCATTGATTTTAGGCCTATATGCTTTTGGAAATAGTACATTAAAAATCCCAAACGTTAAGATTTATTTTTGGGTGATATTTTTAAGTATGTTTTTGATTACTTATAGTTTTTCCAAAACGCATTTTTACTTTCATTATGTAATCTTATTTCTTCCATTCTTTTTATTTACTCTTTATCTAATTAGGGATAAATTAAATGAAATAAAATGGTATAGAACTTATGCGGCTTACTTAATGCAAGCAATAGTTATTTTTATTTTGCCTTCATTTGTAGCTGGGAAAATAATTTATGATAAGATTGACAAAAAAATCACCTTTAATGCTGCTATTAATTCGCATGGAGTAGATCCCAAACTGTTGCAGTTTTTAAAAGGTCAAAAAGCAAATGGTCTATCCTTTTTGGTAATTGATGATGCTAAATATCATTATTTGTTGGATGAATCTCGCATTGGTGACGGACACCCCTATATTCTTAATGAAATAATGATGGGTAAGAAATTGCGACCAGTAGGAGACAGTTATTTGTTGAAAAAAATACAAAACAATACCTCTTGTGAAGTTTTAAAACAATCTTCAAAAGATTTATATATTTTATCAAAAGATCATCATTATTTTCAACAAGTGCCATCTTGTTTTTCAGATTCTAATCGATTTAAGAGAATTGAGGTAAGCTCTCTTGAAAAGTATCTAATTTGGGAGCGTGTGAATTATTAGCCTAATTTACCAGCGATAAATCCTGTGGTCCAAGCGGCTTGAAAATTAAAACCTCCTGTTATCCCGTCTATATCCATTATTTCACCTGCAAAATAGATGCCTTTGATTTGTTTGGATTCCATGGTTTTATAATCTATTTCTGATAATTGAATACCGCCAGCCGTGACGAATTCTTCTTTAAATGTTGTTTTGCCAGTGACAACAAAAACATCATTGATAAGGCCATTGATTAATTTATTCAAATATTTTCCTTGAAGTTCTTTCCATTTGAGAGTAAGTGGTATCCCTAATTTATGTAATAGGTAAATCCAAAATCTATTGGTGAAGGGGAATGGACAAAAATTTTGAATTTGTTTATTCTCTCCTCTTAATATGAATTGTTTAAAATTTGATTGTAATTCTATTTCAGATTGTTGCCCCAACCAATTGACTAATATGTTAAAATTATAGTTTTTTGCTTCTAACAAACGTGCCCCCCAAGCGGAAAGTTGTAAAATGGCTGGACCACTCAAACCCCAGTGGGTAACTAAAATGGGTCCAATCCCTTTCAATTTTTGTCCCTCTATTTTAGCGGAGGCATTTTCAATTACATTACCCATTAATTGATGTAATGATTCATCTTCAATATTAAAGGAGAATAAAGAAGGTACTGGATCTACAATTGATATACCTAAATTTTCAATCCAATGAAAGCCACTTTTTTTGGGATGTCCACCAGTGGTTATAATTAGCTTATCTGCTTCAAAAATATCTGTTTTCGTATAAACACGAAAACCTTCTCTCCATTCTTCAATTTTTTCTACTCCTTGTTGGGTTATTAAATTAATGGCTGTTTTTTTTGCTTCACGCAGAAAACAGTCAATGATAACTTGTGAATCATTAGCTACCGGAAAGACACAATTGTCGGGATATGTTTTTAACGCTACCCCTCTCGATTCAAACCAATCAAAAGTATCTTTAGCATTGAATTGTTCAAAGGCTTGTCTAAGAAATTTCTCACCTCTAGGGTATTTTTCAGCTAATATTCGGTTGTTAAAGGTTGCATTGCAAACATTGCATCTTCCACCACCTGAAATTTTTACCTTCGCTAAAAATTTCGTAGATTTTTCTAAAATCGTAACCTCAGCATCAGGATGATGCTGTTTAACAGATAAAGCTGCAAAAAAACCTGCGGCACCCCCACCAATGACAAGTACTTTCAATGAAAATTAATAACTTTGTTTATGATTAATATTCGTAAAAATAGACTTTTCGTACTTGTTTTCACATTTTTCTCTATACTTAATTCAATTTTTGCTCAAAATGAATGGCAATTGAATGGTTTCCGGAAATTGGATGAAGTAAATCCTATCATACGACCCGATCTCCAGCAGGAATTCGATTGTCCAATTCAACATAAAAAGATTAAATGGGAATCTAAAAATGTCTTGAATCCGTGTGCAATCATTAGAGATGGTAAAATACACCTTTTGTACAGGGCCCAGGACTCAGTAGGAACTTCTAGAATTGGATTAGCGATTTCATCAGATGGCATTCATTTTAAAAAGAATGCTAATCCCGTTTTATTTCCAGACAATGATGCTTTTCTTAAGTTTGAATGGAAAGGTGGGATAGAAGATCCTAGAATCGTAGAAACCCAAGATGGAGGCTATTTTTTAACTTATACTTCCTATGATGGTAAAACGGCTCGTTTATGTGGTGCATTTTCGAAAGACTTGTTAAAATGGGAGAAGATAGGGCCCTTATTTTCTTCCGAAAAATACCTAAATAGGTGGTCTAAATCAGGTGCAATCATTATTAAACAACAGAATAATCACCTAGTTGCCGAGAAAATTAACGGATATTATTGGATGTATTTTGGTGATACGAATCTTTTTTTGGCGAAATCAAGTGATTTAAGAACTTGGGAAATATGTGAGGATTTTGAAAACAAAGAGCCAATTGCTGTCATGCATCCAAGAAAGGGTTATTTTGACTCTCGCTTGGTTGAGCCAGGCCCTTATGCTTTGCATACCCATTCGGGTATTTTACTTTTATATAATGGAAGCAATGCAGGCAATTTTGGCGTTCAATATTTGCATCCCTTTGCTTATGCCGCAGGGCAAGCATTGTTTGAGACAAGTAATCCGCATCGACTGATTAAGCGCTCCATCACACCATTTATATGGCCCAATAAATCCTATGAATTAGTGGGAGAGGTAAATGAGGTTTGTTTTATTGAAGGTTTAGTGCCTTATCAGGGAAAATGGTTTTTATATTATGGCACGGCAGACTCAAAGATTGCAGTAGCTAGTAGTAAAATAAAAGAATGAATTTAGGGATTCAAAAAATACATCATATTGCCATCATATGTTCGGATTATGAACATTCTAAAAAATTCTATGTGAATATTTTAGGTTTTAAAATAATCCAAGAAGTCTTTAGATCCGAACGTAATTCATATAAATTAGATTTAGCCTTGGGAGAGAATTATGTGATAGAATTGTTTTCATTTCCTGAGCCTCCCCAAAGAGTTAGTAGGCCAGAAGCTGCAGGCTTGCGACATTTGGCATTTGAAGTAGATAATATTGAAAAAGCCATTGAACATTTGAATGCTCATGGTATAGAGACGGAAAAGATTAGAACAGATGAATACACAGGTAAGCGATTTACCTTCTTTGAAGATCCCGATCATCTGCCATTAGAGTTATACGAAAAATGAATAAAATATATAAAAAACCCCTTGCGGAATTAGGTTATCAGTTTGTTGGTAAAGAATTTTTGTCAGAAGGCAGGGATGAATTTTATTACCGGAATCAAAACATCGAACAAAGTCAATTTAGAACTTTAACATCCAGGGAAATTTCTATTTTAGAAGCTAATCTAAATGAAGCAGAAAATTGGAAAGATATTTTTGTAAAGGATGGTTTTAATGCTTCTCTTGTTAAAAATTGTAGATTTTTTGGAATCAATCGGATTGGAGTGCTCGAACATTGTTTTCTTGAATTCAAAAATTTGAGAATGCCAGTTGGAATTTATAATTCCACGATTATTTCGTCTGACTTTGGTGATAATGTGGCTATTGATAGAGTCAATTTGCTTTCTCATTACCAAATAGGCAATGAGGTAATGATTTTGCAAGTTAATGAATTAGCAACTACGGCAACGGGCAAATTTGGAAATGGAATTGTCAAGCAAGGGGAAGAAGAAAAAATTCGGATCTGGTTGGAACTTGGTAACGAAAATGGTGGAAGAAAGGTGATACCTTTTTTAAAGATGAAGCCTGGGGACGCTTATTTATGGACAAGAGACCGTGAAGATAAAGCTTTGCAAGCTAAATATTTTGAAATGACTTTAAAGGAATTTTCTAGCGATAGAGGATTTTATGGTCAAATTGGAGATCGTACAGTCATTAAAAATACAGGCATTATCAAGGATGTCAATATGGGTTCTGATACCTACATTAAGGGAGCCAATAAATTAAAAAACTTAAGTATTTTGTCATTACCTGATGCCCCAAGTCAGATTGGAGAAGGTTGTGAATTAGTCAATGGCATTATTCACGAAGGTTGCCGCATTTTTTACGGCGTCAAGGCAGTTCGATTTATTTTGGCATCTCATTCACATCTAAAATACGGCGCACGGTTGATTAATTCTTATCTAGGAAGTAATTCAACTATTTCTTGTTGTGAAGTATTAAATGCCTTAATTTATCCCGCCCATGAACAGCATCACAATAATTCATTTTTATGTGCAGCTGTAATACAAGGACAAAGTAACATGGCGGCTGGGGCAACATTAGGTTCAAATCATAATTCAAGAGGAGCAGATGGTGAATTACAAGCAGGAAGAGGTTTTTGGCCGGGACTTTCTGTTGCATTAAAGCATAATTCCAAATTTGCTAGCTTTAATTTGATTTCTAAAGGAAATTATCCAGCAGAAATTCATAATCCAATTCCTTTCTCTTTGTTGGGAAATGATGATCAAACAGGTAATTTATTAATCATTCCAGCCTATTGGTTTCAATACAACATGTATGCAATTGCCAGAAATGCATGGAAATTTGAAGCAAGAGATCAACGCTTGGTAAAAGATGATTTACTCGAATTTGATTATTTAGCACCTGATACTGTTTTTGAATTACTCCATGCAATTAATTTATTTGAACAATGGGTAGGTGAGTCAATTGATCCTTTGCAAAAAGATGTAAGCATGCTTAAAAATTCAGGTAAAAAATGGTTAGAAAATCCAGATAACCAACATACACCAATTGATATTTGGGTTTCGGGTATTGAGAATTCAAAGAAAAAAACAAAGGTCGCAAAGGTTTTCATGGCCTACCATATTTTTAAGGATTTATTGGCCTATCATGCAGCCAAAGAATTGGTTGCAACTATGGAAAGAAATGAAACAATTGATTCTATCAATTTACTAAAAACAACCATTCAAAATTCAACACCGATTGTAGATTGGGAAAATGTGGGCGGACAATTAATTCCTAAGAGTGCTTTGAGACAATTAAAAGATGCAATTGTAGCAGGTTCCATCCATTCGTGGGGACAGGTTCATCAATTTTATAAAGACCAAGCGACCCTCTATCCGGATCAGAAATTTGAAAATGCTCTCAATGCTTATATCCAGATTTCAGAGACAAAGGAATTATACCAAATAGATTTTTTTAAACAATGGATGCAAAAAGCCATTGAAGTTTCTGCTATGCTCAATAATGGAATTCTTAACTCTCGTAAAAAAGATTTTCAAGACCCATTCCGTTTGGCCATGTTCGGCAATGAAAAAGAAATGATTAAAGTTATTGGTGATCTACATTCAAACGACTTTATTTTGGACGCACAAAAAAAGCATGAAGGGTTTGTATCTAAGTTGAAAATTGAAAGAGAAAAATGGTAATATTTACTTTCAACTTTCAACTTTATCCAGTTTCGGATTAATCAAATGGATCAATCCCCATGCCAATAAATAGGCAGAACCACAAATGATAAAGATTAAATTATACCCATTGGTTAATTGATTTGATGCTTTATACGTATCTAGGATCAAACCAATAATATATGGAAAAATAACCCCACCAAGTGAACCAGCGAGCCCGCCAATACCAATGACGGAGCTAACTGCGGATTTAGGTAACATATCTGAAACAGTTGTATAAATATTTGCAGACCAAGCTTGGTGCGCAGATGCGGCTAAACTAATTAAAGCGACTGCTTCCCAAATATTAGTTGCGTATTTCGCCATAAATATTGGAACGGCTAGCATGGCATAAAATAGCATGGAATATTTCCTTGCCTTGTAAACAGGCCATCCCTTTCGCATGAGCCATCCAGGTAAAAACCCTCCACCTATACTTCCAATTGAAGTACAAGTAAACAAAACGGCAAGATGAATACTTGGTTTTTTTAAATCCAAATCAAAAGTTGTATTGAAGTAAGAAGGTAACCAAAACAAAAAGAACCACCAGATGGGGTCAGTAAAAAACTTTCCAACAATGAAAACCCAGGTCTGTTTCAATGTAAATAATTTACCATAGGGTATATTGACTCCCTTGGCATCAACTTCGTCTACAATTTCTTTTACTTCTATTCCTTTTTTATTGGGTAGTTCATAAAAAATAATCCAAAAAAGTAGCCAAATAAATCCAATAGCACCTGTGATTAAAAATGCCTCTTGCCATCCATAGGCTCCTAAAATCCAGGGTACCATTACGGGCGCTACCATGGCCCCAATATTTGCACCAGAATTGAAAATTCCAGTAGCAAATGCTCTTTCATGTTTGGGAAACCATTCCGTTACAGATTTAATGGCTGCGGGGAAATTACCTGCTTCCCCAATTCCTAGGGCTGCCCTCGCTGCACCAAATCCAAATGAACTTTTTGCCAATGCATGTGCCATGGCGGCAATTGACCAAATAATTATGGAAATGGAATAGCCCAATTTACTTCCGATGCTATCAATTATTTTTCCAAATAATAACAATCCAATAGCATAGCTGGCAGTAAAACACATGACAATAAAGCTATAATCGCTTTCCGACCAATTCAATTCTTTTTCAAGCGTCGGTTTCAATAAACCAATGACCTGTCTATCTAAATAATTAATCGTGGTTGCAAAAAAAAGGAGGGCTACAACAACCCAACGAAAGTTCTTTTTCATTTAAAATCCAATTGAATTTCCACCGTCTACCGGTAATGATACTCCTGTAACGTATGTTGAGGCTTCCGATGCTAAATAGACCGCTGCCCAAGCAATGTCTTCGGGTTTTCCAAAATGTCCGGCAGGTGTTCGATCCATGGCCTTATGCTTTCTGTCAGGATCTGAATTCATCGCCGTTCTGCTCATTTCCGTTTCGATAAATCCAGGTGCAATGGCATTTACCCGAATGCCAAATTGTGACCATTCAGAGGCCAGTACACGCACTAAGCCAAAAATTCCAGTTTTTGAAGAGGCATAAGCAGCTACTCGATCAATTCCATAATATGCGGCCATCGAGGAAATCATAATAATAGAACCGGATTTCCTTTCTAACATATGCCTACCAACTTCTCGTGTTAGGGAAAAAACAGCATTCAAATTTGTTTGAATAATTCGGTTGAATTCTTCATCCGTTACTTCTATTGCATGCTTTTTCATGTTGATGCCTGCATTGTTTACTAGGATGTCAATTTTACCAAATTGTGAAACAATTTGATTGACTAATGGGCTCGTTTGACTCAAATCACTTACATCATTAACTATATAATGTGCACCTTTCCCAATCAATTGAATCGCTTCTTGTAATATATTTTCTCTTCTGCCAGTTATAATTACTGTAGCACCAGACTGTACGAAACATTTCGCTATATCCAAGCCTATGCCCGTTCCCCCTCCCGTAATTAAAGCTGTTTTACCTTCTAGTGAAAATGGATTTTGCATTTTATTTTAATTGATATATTTCTACTAATTTTTTCATTTCATCTAATTTTCTCTTGGGTGGCTCATAAGGTATTGGCATTTTTGAAAAAGTTTGAAAATACAATACACATGCATCCCGCCAATTTAGCGACTCTCGATATTGCGTTGCTAATCTCCCTTTTACATCTCTAAATATTTCCTCGTCAACTATACCTTTTACTTTTTCCCATTCAGCTTGCATTTGGCTCACTTCCTCAACTCCTGTATAATACCTAAAACATAATTCATTCCAGAGGGTTCTTCCACTTGTTAAGGTTTCATTCCATGGAACGTGGTGAAACCAAAGTAGAAATTTTAAATCTGTATTCTTAGGTTCGCTCCATTGTTTTTGAACCTCTGGATGATACAAGGCCAATGCATTACTACCCGTTTCTTTGCGGTTAAATCCTAAACCGATAGAATCAGCTCGATGATAATATATGGATGTCCAGTCGGGTCTTTGGCTCCGTGTCAACCAAGGCTCTGGACCAAAATGTATCGATTGTCCCATGATGTGATGTAATCCAAGTGGTGTGGTAAAATTCACATAAGTCTCTCTTGATTTCATTAATAATTTTTCAATGATTTCTACAGCGGAAAGCTCTCTTGTTAGCGTCATCTTGGTCCATTCTTTTGCTATTTGTTCTGAACTTAAATCGTAATCCCATGCCAATCGGCCAAATGCATACCAATTAGCCTGCGACATGAAATGTCCTGTCCAATTTCTGTCGGATCCTGTATTGGCAACACCTGCAATCATTGCTATTTCTTTAGCAACGCTTGAGCCTTTTCCTTTAGAATAGGTATCAGCATCTAAGGTTTCTTTAAATAAGATTGATTGGTAAAATAGATTTGTAGAAAAACCTAAATACTCTTGGGTAATTTGAAATTCTAGTCCAAGTGGCGTTTGGGGCATCGCACCAAATAAAGGATGAAAAGGTTCTCTTGGTTGAAAATCAATGGGTCCATTTTTTACTTGAACAATAACATTTTTAGCAAATTGTCCATCTAAGGGTTTAAACTCATTAAATGCTTCCTTAAATCGGTCTCCATTTGGATTGGGACTGTACACAAATGCTCTCCAAATAACTCTTCCCCCAAAAGGTGCAATGGCCTCTGCGAGCATGTTGGCACCATCGGCATGTGTGCGTCCATATTCTTGCGGACCCGGTTCACCTTCAGAATTTGCCTTCACCAAAAAACCACCAAAATCAGGAATGAATTGATAAACCTCTTTCGTTTTCTCTTTCCACCAATTCCTAACCTGAGGGTCTAATGGGTCGGATGTTTTTAATTTACCTAAAATTTTAGGCGAGGCAAAATTTAAAGAGAGGAAAAGCCTAATTCCATACGGGCGAAATACATCCGCTAATGCTTTTACTTTTATTAAATACTCCGCCGTTAAAAAACGAGCACTGGCATTTACATTATTAATTGCAACAGCATTTATTCCAATGGAAGCATTTGCTCTTGCATAGTCTTTGTACCTAGGGTCCACAGTTTCTGGTAGTTCATACCATTTCCACAAAGATGAACCTGCATATCCTCGTTCTATGGTGCCTAAGACATTGTCCCAATGGTTCAACATCCGCAATCGTATTTTTGGGATACTCATTTCATTGTGAGGCTTTTCCCCTTGTTGCAATTGTCTCAATAATCCAAACGCTCCATATAAAATTCCATTTGGTTCTGAGGCTTCAATGGAAATTTCTTTTGCTTGTATCTTAATTTGATAGCCTTGATTTGAAATGGATAAATTCTGTTTGAAAACAATTTTTTGGGAGCCCGTATGGGCTCCCCGATGACCTAATAAGCCTTTTATTCCATTTGTTAATTCTTTTTTAGCTGTTTCAATAATTTCATTTTTTGGAAATTGTGATTGAATGGAATGGTCTAAAAAAATATTTCCAGATGTATTTATTTTATCGTATTTCAACCAAAGGCGATATCCATCATCTGCCTTGAGCCCAAATGTTAGAAAAAATAAAAGAGCAAGCATCGACTTTACGGCCAATTCTACTCCTCGGATTTCAGCTAAACCTTTTAAACGGCCAATAGCAGAATAGCCAGGATAAGTCTTTTTTTGTAAATCATCCAACATTTGATGGCCATGATCTGGCCGCATTGGAATTTCTTTGCCTCCTCGTCTATTTTCTTCCTCAACGATAGCTTTGACAACTTCCACCATTGGTACATCTCCAGTCAAATGTGCTGCCTCATGAAAAATGAGCGGATTTTCTTGTTCTCTTTTTGTGGCTCTTAAATGAATAAAGTGAATTCTATCAGCAAATCTTTTCACCATTTTAGGAAGGTCATTATCGGCCCTAACGCCCAAAGATCCGGTACAAAAAGTAATCCCATTGGCTCTATTTGGATAGGCATCCATTAAATCTGCCAAGTGTTGTTCTGTACTTACTACTCGGGGTAAACCTAACAAAGGGAAAGGAGGGTCGTCTGGATGGATACATAGATTGATCCCTAATTCCTGTGCTACAGGTGCGACCTGACGAATAAAATCATGTAAATTATGCTGTAATTGATCAGCATCTATTTTCGCATATTGATCCAATAGTGATTGGAAATTCTCTAAATGAAACGCTTCTTCAGATCCTGGTAAGCCCAGCAAAGCTGTGTTTTTTAAATCCTCAATTTCAGCAGCATTCATTTGTTTGAATTTTACCATTGCGGCTTCTCTCACTTGCTCCGTATAATCTTGTTCAGCATTTGGACGTTTTAAAATACATAAATCAAAAACAGCAAAATCTGTCCATACAAATCGAAGAGCTTTTGAACCGTCGGGCATTTCGAAGTTTAATTTGGTCCTCGACCAATCTAGCACGGGCATAAAATTGTAACAAACCGTTTGAATGCCACATGCAGCCAAATTACACAGACTTATAATGTAATTTTCAATGTATTTTGATTTACTTGGTAGGCCTTTTTTAATGTCTTCATGTACGGGAAGACTTTCCACTACCAACCATTTTAATTCAGACCAATTTTTATTTCCTTCTTCAATCAAATCAATACGCTCTCGAATAGCCTCTTTCGTCCAAATTTCTCCAACCGGAATTTGATGCAATGCACTTACCACACCAGTACAACCTGCCTGGCGGATATCCATTAAAGACACGGGATCGTTGGGACCAAACCATCGCATGGTATGAATCATAGGTAAATAGGTTTTATTGTATAAACCATAAATTTACTCAATTTTACGAATGATTGATACCTTCCTTTTTTAAAATCTATTCACTTGGAGCATTCAGCACTACATGTTTGATTTTTTGTCTTTTCCATGTATAAGTAATATGAATTTTGCCATCTTTTGTTTGAATCACGGCAGGATATGAAAATTCCATTTTAGGTTCTTTTTCCAAAACAGCTAATTCTTTCCAATGGATCGCATCGTCTGAAATAACAACGTTCAATGGTGAGCGCTTACCTCCCCATTCAATAGAATTTTTGGTAACATGATTATAAACCAACACATGTTTTCCATTTTTAAGGGTTACGGCGTCTGTTCCAGAATTTGGATTTGGCAAATCCGTCGCTTGTAATGGCGACCATGTTTTACCTTGGTCATTGGACTCTGCACTTAATACAAATCCATTTTGACTTCTACATAAGATCTTTAACTTGCCATTAGGTAAAAAAAGAATACTGGGCTGAATGGCAGAAAATTCTTTACCGTCATTGATTACATCTGTCCGAAACCAAGATTTACCTTGGTCTTTACTCATCTCAAAATGAACACGCCACCCATTATCTTCAGAGCTACTTGGAGACAATATGGTGCCATCTGCTAATTGAACTGGTTTGTTTTTAATAGGTCCAACGATTCCATCTGGCAATTTTTCGGCCTCAGACCACGTTTTACCATTGTCAAAAGAACGCTTTAATTCTCCCCACCAATCCCTGGGAGTGGGACCAACTTTATAAAATAAAATAAGTTCCTTCCCTGGAACTTGGAATAAAACTGGATTCCAAGTAGGATATCTTTTGCCTTCTTTTTGGACGCCATTTGCCACCTCAACTGGACTCGTCCATGTATCATTTTGCAATAGGCTTACCCAAATACCAACATCCGGATTTCTTTCAGCTGTCCCTCCAAACCATGCACAAACCAAGCCTTTGGGTGTTTCAACAATTGTGGAGGCATGACATGAAGGAAATGGAGCTTTTTCATAAATGAATTCCTCTTTGAGTATTTGAGAAAAACAAAAACTGGAGAAAAATAACAGGGAGATGGTAAAATATAACTTCATAGTAAGGTTTAAAAGAGTAAATTATAAAAATAATATAAATAATTATAATTTTATTTCAATATTCTTTCAAAGACTTTAATTAATTTTGTAGCATATACTAATTTATTGTCACAGCATATTACATTAGATTTGGTTCATCCGATATACAATCCTAAACCAGGTTGGGCCGAAGAACTTGTATCTTATTACAAGCAATTTTATTCTTCAATTGAAAAGGACTTTCAAGTAACTGTATATTTAGTAAATGATGGAAGTTCTACTGGGATTTTAGAGAAAGATATCGCTTATCTTAAAGGGCAAATCAGTCAATTTATCTACCTACCTTTAGAACGCAATCAAGGCAAAGGAGCTGCGCTTCGTGCTGCGATGCAATATTGTGAGTCAGAATTTATCATGTATACGGATTTTGATTATCCCTACTTGGTGGCTAATATGTGGGAGATGTTGTCTAAATTAAAACAAAATGAATCGGATATTGTTGTCGGAGTTCGAGATGAACAATACTATGATCAATTGCCATTAAGAAGAATGATTTTTTCACTTAGTTTAAAAGTGATGAATTATTTGTTCTTTCCACGATTAAAAGTAAAAGATACGCAATCTGGTTTGAAAGGATTTAACCAACAAGGGAAAGAAATTTTTCTACAAACTAAAATTGCGGCTTTTTTATTTGACATGGAATTTTTAGTTTTAGCTTCAAAAAATAACCAAATTAAAGTGGATTGGATTTATCTTCATGTAAGAGATGGAGTTCAATTCTCAGGAATGAAACTAAAAACAATAGTTACTGAATTGTTAAATTTTATGACTATTTGGTTTCAAAAAAAGTAGAAGATTGGTTCTAAATTATTGAAACAATGACATTTCTATCTATCTTTTTTTATTTCGTATTAACCTTATTATTTTTTTTAGTAGGTTCTCGATTGCTTATTCAAAAGGGTAAACTTGCCAATAAATTATTGGGCGTCCAATTTTTAAATTTAACTTTTCTAATTATAATTGCTTATTTCTCAACGCCTGAAGGATTATTGAAATATCCATTTTTATTTAAAATTTCTACCCCATTTGTTTATTTAGTTTTTCCTGTAGCTTATTTATTTCAGGAATTCATGTTTTATCCGCAGAAAAAATTTAAGTGGTATCATGCACTTCATTTTTTACCGTTTATCTTGAATTTGATAGAATTTTCTCCCATTTATTTTAGCTCGAATGAAGTCAAATTAGAATTAATCAAAGCTTCAATTTCGGCTAAATCATTAACGGTCATACCTTCCAATAAATTTTATGTGTTAAGTAGTAATGTGCATCAAATATTTGGAATTAGTCAATTCTCAATTTATACTGTTTTGTTAAGTATTCGCTTGTATAAATATTTACAATTGGAGAAAGTCAAATCGATGTATAAAAATAAGGTATTAATCAGTTGGTTGGTAGGTGATATTATTATTAAATATTTTACAATTATCTGGCGTAGCTATTTTTTGCTTTACCCTATTGAGAATGCTCTTCAATTCAATTGGCAAGATATTTTAAAAATACTTGATTATGTCGTGCTGGTATTCTTGATTTTCTATTTTCCAAACTTATTGAATGGCATTACATTTATAGGACTTTCTCATTCCTTGCAAGATGGGAAAAATTCAAATGAAGATCCTCAATATCGAAAAATTGACGAATTTTTTGCTCTAGAAAGATGTTATTTATTAGAAGATTTAAATCCTCAATTTGTAGCAGATAAATTAGGAATATCAAGTAGAAAAATTTCATTTATCATCAAACGTAATACCCAATTATCTTTTCCAGATTATGTTAATCATTGGCGCTTACAATATATAGAAGAGCAATTGAAAACCAATAAAGTTTGGCATAATTATACCTTGGAAGCATTTGCTAGTGAAAGTGGATTTGGTAGTCGATCTAATTTTTACAATGCTTTCAAAAAAATTAAGAACCAAAATCCAAAGGACTACTATTCAGCAATAAGAGATAATTTGTCAATAAAACAATAGTTTGTCCAGTAAATTGCATTCTGCAAAAAACTGGACATTCGGTATTTTTTATTTTTTTTCATTTGAGAAAAAATAGTTCTAATATGAAAAATACCGACTATTCTCCCTTTGCAAATGTAGGTGATTTGAGGTGCTATAATTTGGAAGAATTGACTAATATTGTTTCGAACATGACGCTCAATGTAAGGGAAGGGAATTTATATAAAGAAGCTGAGTGGTCAAATGATTATACTTCTATCTGTATTCGATTTCATGCAGATGGTACATTTGACCAGTTGATAAAAGAAGTTTGGAAAAAGGAAAAATTGGAAATTGTTTACAATTAAGAAATTATTTGCAATACACTTCATGGTATAATTTTTGAATTGAATCTTCAAAAAAACGTTGTAGGTAGTTGTTTTGATTTACAATTAATTTGCTGTTGTCATCCGACAACAGCTTTTTTATTTTATTGGCTAAATCATCACTATTGCCTTGTTCATAATACATTCCATTGGGACCAACTACCTCATGAAAACATGACCCATTCGGAACAAGTGCCGGAATTTCTGAAACCATTGCCTCTAAAATAGGAATTCCAAATCCTTCAATGATGGATGTATAGGCAAACAGTTGAGCCTGTTGGTAAATTCCGGAAAGATCATCAAAACTAATATATGGTAAAATGACAACGTATTCCTCCAGTTTATATTTTCTAACTAACTCTTCTACTTTATTGGTATAAGCAGTTCTTTTCCCAATTAATACAACATGTGGCCTAATGTCTTGCTTAATTTTTGAAATGGCCTCAACTAAAAGTCCTACATTTTTGCGCTCTTCAATACTTCCAACATTGAGAATAAAATTATCAGGTAATTGATATTTAGCTTTAATCTCTTTTTTCTTATCATCTGAAACTTTATCGAAATAAATTTTATTACAACCTTGGTAAATGACCTTTATTTTGTTTTCATCAATTCCAAAAAAGGTCATGATATCATTTTTTGTTTGTTCGCTAATCGCTACAATCACATCCGCCTTTTGGCAGGCACTTTTTAATTTTTTCTTATAAATCCAAACATCAATTGGATTGAATAATTTTGGAAAACGCAAAAAAATGAGGTCGTGTACGGTGACAATTTTTTTTACATGTTCGGGTAGACCCACAGGTAATTCATGACTTAAACCATGAAAAATATCTAAATTTTCAACACTTGGATCATTTGCCATAAATAGGCTTCTCCAAATTGAATTGAAGAAAGGAAATTTAAAAATTCCTTTTGGTTTAATAATATGTATGTTTTTCCCTTCAAAATAATGAGAGGTACCTTTGTGGCTTTTCGTTTTTGGGGTGTATAAAAAATATTGATTATTTGGATAATAACTAAGCAATGAATCGACCACAAACCTTGAATAATTTCCTAATCCGGTTTTATTTAAAAAGAGTCGCTTGGCATCAAATCCGATATTCATCCGATAAATTTTATGTAAAAATAGTACATAAACTAAATCGAGCCTAAATTTTAGAAAAAAACGAGTTAAGCTGATAGCAAAGCCTTGATTTGTAAAGGTTTATTAATATATTTCATTACTAAACGTATCAATTATGGAAAGAAGAGATTTTTTACAAACGTCTTTATTGGGTGGTTTGAGTACACAATTTGGTGGACAAAGTGATACCTCGCTGAAGCCAAAATTCGAACCCAAAATTAAATTAAGTGTTTCAAGCTATTCGTATTGGCATTTTAAAGGTGATCGGTTCCCGATTGAAAAAGTAATTGATGAAGCTGCTGCCTTAGGACTGGATGGAATTGATGTGCTGCATCGTCAAATGGAAGGCGAGGATAATGCCTATTTGCAAAAGTTGAAAAAACATGCCTTTGTCAATGGAATTGCAATGACTTGTTTATCTATTCATCAAGGTTTTGTGACTCCAGATAAAGTAGAATTGAAAAAACACGTCGATCATACTATTCATTGCATAGAATTAGCCTATAAAATGGGAATTCCATGTTTGCGTTTAAATACGGGCAGGTGGAATACTATAAAATCTTTTGATGAGTTAATGGCTAATCGTGGAATTGAGCCCATCTTGCCAGGATATACAGAAGACGATGGATTTAAATGGTGCGTGGATGGCATTCAACAGTGCTTAGCGAAGGCGGAGGAATGCGGTGTGTTGCTTGCACTTGAGAATCACTGGGGATTAGGGTCAACTCCAGAAGGGATGCTTCGAATTCATGATACGGTCAATTCTCACTGGTTGGGATTATTAATGGATACGGGTAATTTTCTGGAAAATCCATATGATAAGTTAGAGAAAATTGCTTCTAAGGCTAGTTTTGTTCAGGCGAAAACCTATTATGGGGGTGGCGAATGGTATACCTTGGATCTAGATTACCAACGAATCATTCAAATTTTAAAAAAGGTCAATTATCAAGGGTATATTTCGATTGAATTTGAAGGAAAAGAAGATCCTAAAATTGGAGTAAGGAAAAGTGTAGAATTATTAAGGAAAGCCATGTGAGATTTCCTCCTTCCACTTTCAAAAAAATTGTAGCCCCTACAGGAATCGAACCTGTATCTTAGGTACCGGAAACCTGAAGTGAAGGCAACAGTTTTTTTCTTTACCTTAATTTAAATCAATAATATAATTTAATTATTGGAACTAAGAATTCAATTATTGCCAGCAACTTAAATATTTAAATTACTATTTATGAAAGAAATTAAAAGCCCCTATATTGTTACTCTATTTTTCTTTTTTATCTCATTCCTTGGATTTGGTCAATCTAATAAATATGATATTCAGGTCGAAGGAGGACCAAGTATGATATCACTTTATGGTTTAGTTAATGGTATTGGTGAGAAACCAACATTAAGTGGATTCACAGGGGGGATGTATTTAAATTATAATATCAATAATCGATTTTCCATAAAGAGTGGTATTGTATACGAAAGAAAAGGTTTTAGAGATTCGTTTTCTTCTACTACGAACGTAGGTCTATTTGCTGGAACTTTTGAATCCGGAAATAATTTGGATTATCTTATTGTGCCACTTTTAATTCGTGCAAATTACGGAAAAAAATTAAGGTTATTTTTAAATGGTGGACCATATGTAGGTTATTTAGCTAACCAGCAAAACTTTTTACAGGCACCTAATTCCCCAAAAATAACAAGTAGTGGAACCTTAACTGATAAAAAAATTGATTTAGGCGTATCAGCTGGAATTGGATTTGCCTTTCCAATAAATGAATTATTCTCAATTACATTTGAAGCTAGAAATAATTTGGCACTGATTAGCTTATTAGATGGTGGAAAAATAAAAAACAAGTCAACTAATTTTATTTTAGGATTTACTTACCACCTTAAGGATTAGAAAAATAAATCTTAGCTAAACTATAAAAATAAAGAATGTAAAATGTTAATCACTACTGGTTCAGTATGAATTTAATTTAATATATTTTGTTAAATATAGTTGAGGTAAAAATGTATTTATTGAAGTTTTCTAAATTGTAATTTTTGATTAATGATAAACACTGTTATCAAAAACTATTGATTTTGAAGAAACGAATTATCGACCACCAACTCTCAATTAAAATTGTAGCCCCTACAGGAATCGAACCTGTATCTTAGGTACCGGAAACCTACGTTCTATCCATTGAACTAAGGGGCCATTGGGTAATTTAATCTAAACTTAATCCGGATTCAGTAATTATACTCGACTCTTGGTATTCGTAATCGGTATTGATTTCCCAAAGATTATGTTGCTCTGAGTCTACAATATTTTTTGCAGCTAAAATACCCATTAATATGGAATGGTCTTGGTTATTGTATTTAAAGGATCCATACCTTCCTATCAATTGCAATCCCTTGAATTGTTTGAAAAATGAAATAATTTCATCCAAATGGATTTTGTAATCCCCAAAAAAGATGGGATAACATTTTGGTACTTTGAGCGATTTAAATCCAATTACCTCACTTTTATTTGAAATAAATTTGCAAGTACTTAAATCTTTTAAAGCGATAGCATACAATTCCTCTTCAGATGCTTTCCAAATAGGATCATTATCAAAGCACCAATATTCTAAAGCTAAAACCGTATTTCCTTCATTTCCCTTAGTTATTTCAGGAACCCAATTATTAAAATTAGTAATCCTTCCGCAAACGGCTGAATTATCCTGAATGTACAACCATTGATCTTTAAATAGATGTTCCTTGTTAATATTTACATATAAAATCAAGGTATTTCTAAACGTTAATTGAGCCGCATGGTTTTTAATTTTTTCCGTTGAAGCGGAAAAAATAGAAATCAAATTAGTGATAGGCATCGTGCTGATTAATTCATCACATTGAAGCTCAGTACCATTGGATAAAGTTAAACTAAAGGTATTCTCTTTATCATTATAAGTTATTTTTTGAGCACTGGTGTTGAGATTAATTCGGCCAGTGTTGGCTTCAAACAATTGGGCCATTTTAATATAGGTTTCTCCATTACCACCCAAAGGATAGGCAAACTGGTCGACCAAGGTTTTGTGCTTATTTTTTCCCCAAGGCAATAAAGAGAGGATGGCTTCCCCTAAAGAGAATTTCTTGATGCGCTGCTCTGCAAATTCAGTTCCTAATTCTTTTGATGAAATGCCCCAGAGCTTTTCAGTATAATCCCTAAAAAAAATCGAAAACAATCGATAACCAAAACGACTCACCACCCAGGATTCAAAATTATTAATATTTTTTGGAGGAGAAATTTTAGCTAAAAAATAACTGCCTAAACATAAAATTGTTTCCCAGACCCCTAAATTAGCTAATGCATTGAAGGCTTTTAAGGGGTAATTGAAAAACTTGTTTTTATAATAAATTCGAGTGATTCGATTCACCATTTTATACTCTTTTCCAACAACCTCAAGCCATAAGGAATTAATTCTTGGATCACTTGAAAAAAAACGATGTGGACCAACATCCACAATCTGATCAAATAATTTAAAAGAGCGAGCCATTCCTCCCACTTGATCAGCAATTTCAATGATTTGAACTTCGAGATCTTTATGTTTGGATAAGCTATATGCTGCTGTTAAGCCTGCCGGACCCGCACCTAATATGATTACTTTTTTCTTCAAAAGAGTTTATTATTTTGCAAATTTACGAATTCTTATCTAACTGCTTTACCAAAACGGCAAAATCTTTGGGATACGGTGCAACCACATCCTTCACTTCTCCATTTAATAAATGAAAGGTCAAACTATACGCATGTAAGGCAACCCTCCTCATAAGTGGAAGTTCTTCTGTCTCCTTTTTTAAATTAAACTTCTTTTTTAAATCTGATAAAAAAATCATCTCTCCTCCATACATTTCATCACAAACGATTGGGGCTTTCAGACAAGTTAAATGTATCCTAATTTGATGCATACGGCCTGTAATGGGTAGGCATTCAACTAATGTGTAGCCTTTGAAAACTTGAAGAGTTCTAAACCATGTCTCCGCATGTTTGCCTTTTTGTCGATCAATGATGACCTTTCCATCCTTTAAGGGATGAATAGGTAAATTGACCATTATGCCATCCCAATCATGCATTCCCTCAACAACTGCGTGGTACCTTTTGGTAGTTTCACGATGTTCAAATTGCATTGAAATGTGTCGATAGGCTTCAGGATTTTTTGCAATTACCAAGGCACCCGTTGTTTCTTTATCCAATCGATGACCCACTTGAGCATCCTCTGAATAATCTTTTGCCATACGTAGTATACTGGGAGCAAAATCATCCTTTCGTTCATCGAGCGTGGAAATGCCAGAAGGCTTGTTGATAACGATAAAGTCGTTGTCCTCAAAAAGGATAAGATCTTTGAAATGTAATTTCATAAAACAAATTTACAGTGGAAGGCTAATTTTTCCTAAAGTTGGCCATGGTGTATCTCCCAGTTGCCTATTTTTATACACCCCATGGTCCATCAAGCACTCATTGGCAAGCAAGGCAAATAAGACAGCCTCTTTGGCACTTGAATCAAAGCCCAATACATCAAAGTCTTCACATACGATATCTTCATTTAATTCCTGAAGTCTTTGCATGATGTAGGGATTAGAGCTGCCACCACCACTGACCAATAATCTGGAAGGATAGGTATTTGTATTAGGTAGGTATGTTTGGAGGGCAAGCGTAATACTTCGGGCAGTTAATTCAGAAATGGTACAAATTAAATCCTCTGGAGATAAAATTTGTCCAGCATCTGCAATTTTTTGATTGAGCCAATCCAAGTTGAATATTTCTGGTCCAGTACTTTTGGGGAAAGATTCCCTAAAAAATACATCTTTAAAAATTGTTTCCAATAACTTTTCGGACACTTTTCCTTGCTTGGCAATTGCTGCATCTTTATCAAAACTTAATTCTGGGTAGTATCTTCGAACCAATGCATCAATCAAGGTGTTTCCCGGACCCGTATCGGTTACTCTGATTAATTCCGGGCGTAAATCGCCCGGGATGAAGGTGAAATTTCCAATTCCTCCAATATTTAATAGAATTCTATTTTCTCCAGCTTTCCCAAATAATAAATAATCTCCAAAAATCGCCAATGGAGCTCCCTCTCCACCTGCAGCTACATGTTTTTGACGAAAATCAGAAAGAGTAATGATTCCAGTTTGATAAGCCAAATGATCACCATCTCCAATTTGTAAAGTGGAGTTAGGAAGTGAATGGTCGCGCATGGGTCTATGCATAACCGTTTGTCCATGACTAGCAATGACATCAACTGATTCATTTCTTACTCTCCATTTTTTCAAGGTTTCATTGATGATTTCAGCATGTTTGAATGCAATTTCGACATTCAAAGTAGATAAATTCGGAAAATGAATTTCCTCCTTTGCAAAAATTCCACGAATTTTTTTCTTGAATGATTCTTCAAAAGCAACAGTTGTAAAATGCAATACCTCTAACTGCGTCTGATGGCCATAGCCAGAAAAACGACATAAGGCCATATCTAATCCATCTATTGATGTACCCGACATCAATCCTAAAATGATTCGGTGTTCTTTTTGACAAATTTGATAAAGCTTATTTATTGAAGGATTCATGCTGCAATTTACGTATATTCCTTCGAACTAAATGCGTATCTTTGTTGTTTAATCTTTATTATGGCTTTAGATGTAATCATTGTTGGTGGAGGTATCGTTGGTTTGGCAACGGCCCATCGTTTATTGGAACAAAAACCAGATTTGAAAATAGCTTTATTCGAGAAAGAAAAGGCAGTATCCATGCATCAAACGGGAAATAATTCAGGCGTTATTCATTCAGGTCTTTATTATAAGCCAGGTTCTTTAAAAGCGAAAAATTGTATCGATGGGTATCATCAACTCATTGAATTTTGTAATCAGTATGAAATTCCCTACGAATTAACAGGGAAAATTGTGGTTGCATCCACAGAAGAGCAAAAACCATTATTGCATAATTTATTTATTCGAGGACAAGAAAATGGACTTGAAGGAATAAAAAAGATTACCTTAGAAGAAATGCGAGAGCATGAACCACATGTTGCAGGAGTTGAAGGAATGTGGGTGCCTCAAACAGGTATTGTGGATTATCGAAACGTTGCGGCCAAGTTGGCTGTCTTGAATGAAACCAAGGGGCTTGAAATTCATTTAGGGGAACAAGTAATTGGGATTACAAAAGGACAAACGCTTTCCATTGTGGAAACCAATAAGGGAACTTATGAAACCAAATTAGTGATTAATTGTGCTGGACTTTACTCAGATAAGGTAGCTCAGATGTCGCAAAGAGAACCATTAGACGTACGCATTATACCATTTAGAGGGGAATATTTTAAGCTGCGAACAGATAAAGAATACTTAGTAAAAAATTTAATTTATCCTGTGCCAGACCCTAATTTCCCATTTTTAGGAGTTCATTTTACCCGCATGAAACGTGGTGGAGTAGAGGCTGGACCAAATGCAGTGTTAGCCTTTAGAAAAGAAGGTTATAAAAAACTACATTTCGATTTCAAAGAATTATGGGAAACACTTTCTTGGCCAGGTTTCCAGAAAGTTGCTACTAAATATTATGAAACAGGTATTGGGGAAATGTATCGCTCATTTTCAAAGGCAGCATTTACAAAGGCACTGCAAGTGTTAATTCCAGAAATTCAAGAATCAGACCTCGTAGAAGGTGGTGCAGGTGTTCGAGCACAGGCATGTGACCGTAGTGGTGGATTGTTAGATGATTTTTCCATCGTGGAAGATGCCAAAGTAATAAATATCCTAAATGCACCTAGTCCTGCAGCAACTTCATCTCTTTCAATTGGTAAAACGGTTGCGGCAATGGCATTGACGAGGTTCTAGGGAATAGGGAATAGGGAAGAGTACAATTAACAATTTAAAATAACAATTAACAATTGAAAATATTAGTTAAATATCTAAAAGAATATCGCTACCGCGTATTAGGTGCTTTACTGCTAGCGGCAACCAATCAGGTTTTTTCCTTGATGGATCCTTATATTTTTAGAAAAATCATTGATGATGTTGCTGGGGTTTATCATGCTGAAACACATACAATAGATCAATTTGTGAATGCCATTTGGCCTTTAGCATTGGCATCTGTTGGTGTTGCCTTTGTTTCAAGGGTTGCTAAGAACTTTCAAGATTATGTGATCAATACAGTTACTCAAAAAGTTGGAGCTAAATTATATTCGGATGGAATTAGACATTCTCTCGAATTACCCTATGAAACCTTTGAAGACCAACGATCAGGAGAAACCTTAGGAAAATTACAAAAAGTAAGAGTTGATGTAGAAAAGTTGATTACGGTAGGAATCAATATTTTATTTCAAAGTTTAATTGCCTTAGTATTTATTTCGATTTATGCTTTTTCAGTACATTGGTCAATCATGCCTTTGTTTTTGATAACGGGTCCATTAATTGCTTTCGTGTCGTCTGTTTTAAGTAAAAAAATAAAAATAATTCAAATTCAAATTGTGAAGGAGTCTGCTGGTTTAGCGGGGTCTACCACCGAAAGTTTACGAAATATTGAATTGGTGAAGTCGCTCGGTTTAGCAGAACAAGAGATAGGACAATTGAATGCCACAACTGAAAAAATTCTAAAATTAGAATTAAAGAAGGTTCGTTATGTGCGCTCCATGGCCTTTGTACAAGGTACTTGCGTGAATTTACTTCGAATGATCATGGTGGTTGTTTTGATTTATTTGATTTATAAAGGACAAATAACGATTGGACAATTTTATTCATTAAATATTTATTCTTTCTTTTTATTCAATCCATTACAAGAAATCGGCAATGTCGTCAATACCTACCGGGAGGCGGAGGTTTCGTTGCAGAATTTCGCCCAAATTTTTGAGATTCCGAAAGAAGTAAAACCTGAGCATCCAAAGTTATTGGGTAATATACATGAATTACAATTTGATAAAGTGAGTTTTAAACACCAATCAGCAACTTTGAATGCATTGAATGATATTTCATTTGAGGTAAAAGGAGGGGAAAGTATTGCTTTTGTAGGGCCTTCTGGTGCTGGTAAATCTACACTCGTAAAGTTATTGGTTGGCTTGTATCGACCTAAGCAAGGTAAGGTTTTTTATAATCATATCCCTGGGGATCAAATAGATTTTGATGAATTGCGGAAGAAAATAGGATTTGTGACACAAGACACTCAATTGTTTTCAGGATCTATCAAAGAGAATTTATTATTTGTAAATCCAAATGCAACGGATGAAGAGTGCATGGATGTATTACAAAAAGCAGCATGTCAGACTCTTTTAGCTCGAGCAGATAAGGGACTGGATTCTTTGATAGGGGAAGGCGGTGTTAAGGTTTCTGGTGGAGAAAAACAACGATTGAGTATTGCCAGAGCCTTATTGCGAAATCCAAATTTATTGGTTTTTGATGAAGCAACCTCTGCGTTGGATTCATTAACTGAAGAGGAAATTTCAGAAACAATACGTGCCGTATCACTTAATTCGGCACATATTTCCATTCTTATTGCCCATCGATTATCAACAATCATGCATGCAACTCGCATATATGTATTAGAAAAAGGGAAAATAGTTGAATCTGGAAATCATGATGAACTTTTGAAATTGAAAGGATTATACTATGCGATGTGGAGGCAGCAGGTGGGTGAAGAAGCATAAAATGTAATTTTCCTGATTTTTGTTTGTTTTTATCCAATTGGACCAATTTTTATTCGGTTTTTAGGCTGATTTTGCAAATTTGATTGTGTATATTTACAGTTTGAAAAAATTTAACCTATTATGGCATTAAATAAATTCTCTAGAACATTAACCCAAGAAGTGACAAATCCGGCTGCTAAAGCTATGCTTTACGGTATTGGTTTGACAACGGAAGATATGGATAAGCCTCAAATTGGTATTGCAAGTACCGGTTATGAAGGTAATCCATGTAATATGCACCTAAACGGATTGTCTGTTCATGTGAAAAAAGGTATTCAGGATAATGGAATGGTGGGTTTGATTTTCCATACAATTGGAGTTTCTGACGGGATGACAAACGGAAACGATGGTATGAGTTATTCATTACCCTCTCGTGATATCATAGCTGATTCAATTGAAAATGTCGTAGGTGCTCAGTGGTATGATGGTGTTATTGCAGTAGTGGGATGTGATAAAAACATGCCTGGAGCCATGATGGCTTTGGCTCGTTTGAATAGACCGGGTATGTTGGTTTATGGAGGTACCATCCGAACAGGAGAGTATAAAGGAAAAAAATTAGACATTGTTTCTGCTTTTGAAGCATTAGGACAAAAGTTTACAGGTAATATTTCAGATGAAGATTATGAAGGTGTTATCCAAAATTCCATCCCTGGACCAGGTGCTTGTGGCGGTATGTATACGGCTAACACAATGGCATCTTCTATGGAAGCAATGGGATTAACTCTTCCAAATACATCAACTTATCCAGCTACACATGAAGGGAAAAAAGCAGAATGCTTAGCCATTGGTGCAGCTATGAAGAATCTATTGGAAAAGAATATTTGTCCAAGAGATATCATGACACGTAAGGCATTCGAAAATGCAATGACCATTGTAATTGCATTGGGAGGATCTACGAATGCAGTTTTGCATTATTTAGCGATTGCCCATTCTGCCGGCATTGAATTTACACTTGATGATATTCAGGCAATTTCCGACAGAACCCCTTTAATTGCTGATTTAAAACCATCAGGAAAATATTTCATGGAAGATATGTTGTCGATTGGAGGAGTACAGGCAGTTATGAAATACTTAGTTAAAAATGGGTATATGCATGGTGATTGCATTACTGTTACCGGCAAGACTTTAGCAGAAAATTTAGCAGAGGTAGAGGATTTAGAATTTGAAAAGCAACAAATTATTAAGCCACTCTCTAACCCAATTAAAAAAACGGGACACTTGCAAATTTTGTATGGTAATTTAGCACCTGGAGGTGCAGTAGCCAAAATTACGGGTAAGGAAGGTGAAAGATTTGAGGGTACAGCAAAAGTTTGCGATAAAGAAGAAGATATTATAGCTTTCTTAGCAAAAGGTGAAATTAAACCTGGACATGTCGTTGTGATTCGAAACGAAGGTCCAAAAGGAGGGCCAGGAATGCCAGAGATGTTGAAACCTACTTCAGCAATTATGGGGGCAGGACTTGGGGATAAAGTTGCTATGATTACGGATGGTCGTTTCTCTGGAGGTTCACATGGTTTTGTGGTTGGTCACGTTACACCCGAAGCACAAGAAGGAGGTCCAATTGGATTGGTGAAAGATGGAGATAAAATAACGATTGATGCAGTAGCTAATACAATGACATTGCATATAACTGATGAAGAAATGGAAGAAAGAAGAAAAGCTTGGAAACCAATTCCTTCACCACATACTGCTGGAGTATTGAGAAAGTATATTAAAAATGTGTCATCCGCTAGCCAAGGCTGTGTGACCGATTTATAAAAAATAACGAATTAGGTTTTATTTCAAAAAAGGAAAGATTAAATTAGCCTTTTCGAAACCATCAGAATTAAAATTATAAAGTAATTTGAATATGGGACAAACCCAGACCAATCCATCTGAAGCCATTCAAACAGAGAAGCCGAAATTTTTGACTGGGGCTCAAGCTATTATGCAGTCTTTGGTTGATCAGGGTGTCAGTGTGATTTTTGGGTATCCGGGAGGTGCAATTATGCCTACCTACGATGCTCTATACGATTATCAAGATCATTTAAAACACATTCTCGTTCGCCATGAACAAGGTGCAGGCCATGCAGCACAAGGATATGCCCGCATGTTGAATAGAGCAGGTGTTTGTATGGTAACGTCGGGTCCAGGAGCAACTAATTTAATTACGCCTATTGCAGATGCCATGTTGGATTCCACACCATTGGTTTGTATTGTAGGTCAGGTAAAAGGAAATTTACTTGGTACAGATGCTTTCCAAGAGTGTGATGTAATTGGAATGACTATGCCAATTACAAAATGGAATTATCAAGTTGTAGATGCAAATGAAATTCCAGAGGTTATTTCGAAGGCTTTTTACATTGCAGAAACGGGAAGACCGGGCCCCGTATTAATTGATATTACTCGGACAGCCCAAACAGACTTGATGACGATTCCTTTTTCATATGAAAAGTGTAAATCAATCATTTCATATCGTCCAAGAGTTGAGCCTAAGAAAGAACATATTGAAGCGGCCGCTAAATTGATTAATTCGGCAAAAAGACCTTATATTTTAGCAGGTCATGGAGTTTTGATTGCCAATGCTGAAGAAGAATTGAAAGCATTTGTTGAAAAATCTGGTGCTCCTGTAGCAACTACTTTATTGGGCATGTCGGCAATGGATGCTGATCATCCTTTGTATGTTGGTTGGCCAGGGATGCACGGGAATTATGGCGCAAATGTATTAACTAATTCCTGTGATGTGTTAATAGCCATTGGAATGCGTTTTGATGACCGAATAACAGGTGATTTAAATACCTATGCGAAGCAAGCAAAGGTTATTCATATAGAAATTGATCCGAGTGAAATTGATAAAAATGTCAAAGCAGATGCTCCAATTGTTGGCGATGCAAAAGCAACTTTAAGAGCATTGTTACCACTCATTAATCAGGCAGATCACTCCGAATGGAGGAATGAGTTTAAAAAGTATGAGGATGAGGAGTATGATAAAATAAATAAAAGAGAGCTGTTTCATGAAGGGAACCAAATAAAAATGGGTGAAGCGGTCAATCTTTTGTCTGAAAAGACAAAAGGAGAAGCTGTAGTAGTTACCGATGTAGGACAGCATCAAATGATAACTAATCGTTATTATCGATTTAAGAAAAACAATTCAATTGTAACTAGTGGGGGGGCTGGAACGATGGGATTTGCCCTGCCTGCTGCCTTTGGTGCAAAAGTAGCTGTTCCCAATAGAGAGGTTGTTGCCGTAATTGGAGATGGAGGGTTTCAGATGACTTTGCAGGAGTTGGGGACAATAGCTCAAAGTGGATTGCCCGTTAAGATTATCATATTAAATAATAATTTCTTAGGAATGGTTCGCCAATGGCAGCAATTGTTTTTTGATAATCGCTATTCATTTGTTGAATTACAAAATCCAGATTTTATAACCATAGCCAAAGGTTTTGGTATTGATGGACATACGGTGAAAGATAGAAGTGATTTATCACATTCTTTGGACACTCTATTAAATTCGGATAAACCGTATTTATTAGAAATTATTTGTGAAAAAGAGGAAAATGTATTTCCAATGGTTCCTGCAGGAGGCTGCGTAACAAAAGTAAGGCTTGAGTAAAAGAAATGTCGACAACATATACTATATCTGTTTTTACCACAAACACCGTAGGTCTTTTAAATAGGATTACGATTGTTTTTACACGCCGTCGATTAAATATCGAATCACTAACAGTTTCTGAAACCGAACGGAAAGGCGTTTCTCGTTTCACCATTGTTATTCGTAACGAGAATAGAGAATTTGTTGAAAAGCTAGTTCGACAAATCAGAAAAATTACAGATGTTTTAGCTGTTTTTGGGTATTTGGACAATGAAATTGTCTTTAATGAAATAGCCTTGTTTAAAATTGCGGCTCCTTTAGGGGGTAAGCCTATAGATACCAAAACAATTAACTTGGATTGGAATGCAAAGGTGGTTCATTTTGGAATGGATTATGTGGTAGTTGAGAAGAATGGAACCGAAGAAGAAATTGGGGAATTTTACCAATATCTTAAACAATGGGATATTTTGGAATACATTAAGTCGGGTCGTGTAGCAGTTGGTAAAACTGAAAAAGGTCTCGTAGAATATCTGCCCGAGGGCAATTGGGAAATTGTATAATATAATTGAATAAGAAAGTATAAATTAAACAAATCAAAACATGGCACAGATTAATTTTGGTGGGGTAGTTGAAGAAGTAGTAACTCGTGAAGAGTTTCCATTAGAAAAAGCTAGACAAGTATTGGCTAATGAAACAATTGCAGTCATTGGATATGGCGTACAAGGTCCAGGACAGGCTTTAAACATGAAAGATAATGGCTTGAATGTAATTGTAGGTCAAAGAAAAGGAAAAACGTACGACAAAGCAGTTGCTGATGGTTGGGTTCCTGGTCAAACTTTATTTGAAATTGAGGAAGCTTTAGAAAAAGGTACCATTATTTGTTACTTATTGTCTGATGCAGCCCAAATTGAAATGTGGCCAACTGTAAAGAAATATTTAACTGCTGGTAAGTCATTGTATTTTTCTCATGGATTTGGAATTACCTATAAAGAAAAAACGGGTATCATTCCTCCAGCTGATGTTGATGTCTTTTTAGCAGCGCCTAAAGGATCGGGAACATCTTTACGTCGTTTGTTCGTTGAAGGAAAAGGGTTAAACTCTTCTTTTGCCGTTTACCAAAACGCTACGGGTAAAGCGCGCGAAAAGTGTATTGCTATGGCAATTGGTGTTGGTTCTGGTTATTTGTTTGAAACAGATTTCTATAAAGAAGTAACATCTGATTTAACTGGTGAGCGTGGAACATTAATGGGTGCCATCCAAGGTATTTTTGCTGCTCAATATGAAGTTTTACGTGAAAATGGTCACTCTCCTTCTGAAGCATTTAATGAAACTGTTGAAGAGTTAACTCAGTCGTTAATGCCTCTAGTAGCTGAAAATGGAATGGATTGGATGTATGCAAACTGTTCTACAACTGCTCAACGTGGAGCATTAGATTGGTGGAGACCTTTTAAAGAAGCAACTAAACCAGTTTTCGAAAAATTATATAATTCAGTAAAAACACAAGCAGAAGCAGCTCGTTCAATTGATTTGAACTCTCAGGCTGATTATCGTGTGAAATTAGAAGCTGAATTAAAGGAATTACGTGAGTCTGAAATGTGGCAAGCTGGTGCTGCAGTAAGAAGTTTACGTCCTGAAAGAAACTAATTCTTTTTTGATAATTTAAAAGGCGCTTGCGTAAATGCAAGCGCCTTTTTTGTTATTTTTAGGCATGGAATTCAATACATTAAAAGATATTCCAAACCTTCATCAAATTAAACTAGTAGCCAATCAATTGCAAAATGTGGTCATAGAAACACCATTGCAATTTTCTAGCGAACTTTCATCAAGGTTTGGGGCCAATATCTATTTAAAAAGGGAAGATTTACAAGTGGTTCGTTCCTATAAGATTAGGGGTGCTTACCATAAAATTGCCAATTTACCTATTGAACTTCGGAATCGTGGTGTTGTGGCTGCCTCTGCAGGTAATCATGCACAAGGTGTAGCCTTCGCCTGTGCCTCCTTAAAAATTAGGGCCACTATTTTTATGCCCAAAACGACACCCATGCAAAAATTAGATGCAGTTCGTTTATTTGGAAAATCTTTTGTGCGCATTAAGCTGGTTGGACAAACATATGATGAAGCTTTTGTGGCTTCACGTAAATTTTGTGATCAACAAGCCTGTGTATATATTCCTCCTTTTGATGATTATGATATTATTGCAGGTCAGGCTACTGTAGCATTGGAAATGTATAAGCAATGTAAACAAACCATCGATTATGTATTCGTGCCTTTTGGTGGTGGAGGCTTAGCTGCTGGTTCAGCCTTAGTTACCAAATATATTTCGCCATCTACTAAAATTATAGCCTTAGAGCCGGAATTAGCCGCTTCCTTTTCAAAATCAATAGAGAAAGGTGAAGTAGTGGAACTGGAAACAATTGATCCATTTGTAGACGGCGCATCGGTTAAAAAAATTGGACGATTGCCCTTTGAAATTTGTAAAAACCAAATAAATGCAGTTCAACTGATAAATAAAAAACATTTGTGTCGGACCATGTTGGATCTTTACCAGTTTGAGTCACTCCTTACCGAACCTGCAGGAGCATTAGGTGTTGCAGGATTAGAAGCCTTTGCTCAAGAAATAAAGGGAAAAACAATCGTTTGCATTATTTCAGGCGGCAATTTTGATTCTAAACGCTTTCCTGAAATAAATATAATTGCAACTTCCTAAAATAATTGTATTTACTTGATAAATTATTTTCTCTAGTTTAAATCTACAAAATAGATTATTTTTCTAAAATTTTAATAATAATTAGATTAATCATTTATTTTAGTCTATTTTTTTGATAGTATGTGGATTTTTAATCTATTTTTGATTGTTTGACTAATTGAATTTCGTTGGATAATAATGTAATTAAAGTTAGATTTGCGTACTTTTTTAAAACTTATATGAGTAATAGAATTCAAATATTTGATACAACTTTACGAGATGGAGAGCAAGTTCCAGGTTGTCAATTGAACAAAGAGGAGAAGATTGAGGTTGCAAAGCAATTGGAATTACTGGGTGTTGATATCATTGAAGCTGGCTTCCCAATTTCCTCTCCAGGTGATTTTGATGCTGTAAAAGCAATTGCAGATACAGTAAAAGAGGCTACAGTTTGTGGATTGACTCGTTCTAAAAAAGAAGATATTGATGCGGCAGCAGCAGCTTTGAAATCTGCAAAGCGTCCTAGAATTCATACGGGAATTGGTGCTTCAGATGTTCATATTAAGCATAAATTTAATTCTACTCGTGAAAAAATTGTGGAACAAGGTGTTTGGGCAGTTCAGTATGCAAAATCATTTGTTGAAGATGTAGAATTTTTTGCGGAGGATGCTGGAAGAGCTGATTTAGAATTTTTGGCAAAATTAACGGAGGCGGTGATTGATGCTGGTGCAACTGTTGTAAATCTTCCTGACACAACTGGATATTTGTTGCCTCATCAAATGCATCAGCGAATTTCTTATTTATATGAAAATGTAAAAAATATTCATAAGGCAACCATTTCGATGCATAACCATAATGATTTGGGCTTGGCCACTGCAAATACGATTGCAGGTATAGAAGCTGGGGCTCGTCAGGTTGAAGTAACAATCAATGGCATTGGTGAGCGTGCAGGGAACACTTCATTGGAAGAAGTGGCAATGATATTAAATGTACATAAAGATTTAGGATTTTACACTGGGATTAATCCAAAGTATTTATATCCAACTTCTGTGTTGGTTTCTAATTTAATGGGTATGCCAGTGCAGGCGAATAAGGCAATTGTTGGAGCCAACGCATTTGCGCATTCTTCTGGTATACATCAAGATGGATTTTTGAAGCATGCACAAAATTACGAAATCATGAATCCTGAAGATGTTGGTGTTCCATCTTCAGCAATTGTCTTAACCTCTCGTTCTGGTAGGGCTGCCTTGCGGCATCGTTTGAGTTTGTTGGGCTTTGAGTTTGAAAAGCCAGACTTAGACAAGATTTATACCCGATTCTTGCTTATGGCAGATGAACGAAAAATGATTCATGATGAAGATTTGAAAGAATTAGTAGGATAAATAAAAACCCCGAGTAATCGGGGTTTTTTGTTAATTTTTTCTAAAATGAACTTGATAAATTAGTTTTTTGGGATCTAATTCACTAACTGTTGTCTTATACAAAAGGGTATATTTTTCAAATTTTTTCGTAGTAATTTGGAAAACTACAATGTCATTTTCCTTTTTAAGAAAGGTATCATAAAAACTAGTAATAAAACCTTCTCCAAATTTATAATTTAGGTTGATCTCAACTGGGAAATCAGCCGCCGTCACAGGAGTGAAATTGGCCAAAATTGGTAAAAATTCTGTGGTGTCTAAAGGTATATTGTTACTTGTGGTGGTGGTAAAACTTTGTTTTCCTAAATCAAAACTAGTGCTATCCAAAAGTTTACCATTTGTTTTTCCTTTAGCTAATACATCTTCTGTGAAGGTGGCCAAAAGTTTTTTTATGGGTAAAATATCGATTGGTTTTTTTTCCTTTCCGTCGATGAGCCAAGATTCAGGATCAATGCTCATTTGAAAATCTGGTTTTCCTAGATAGGTGGAATTAATATCTTTTAATTTTTGATAAAAGTAATTTTTACCAATTTTGTTTGATAAAACAAGATCGTAAGAGGTAGATGAATTTTTAGTAATTTTAAAGG
>JACCDK011147002.1_pt1 | contig 96265 bp, 66 predicted proteins | sample 7445871 | NCBI WGS metagenome assembly JACCDK01 (sample SAMN15323436, study PRJNA562643) | freshwater metagenome | isolation source: river surface water | place: USA:Blue River Watershed | collected 2017-08-15 | reverse complement strand
GGTCTTGATGGATTTTTTATATTCAAGGAATTGCCAAGTTTTGATGAATTATCAGGCCCTGCGGACGACTGATCTGAGCTGCCAGGAGTTTTATCAATCGTTAACTTATTGGAAATTCCGGCATTTGCATTTTTTTCTCCCGATGGATGTGTAACAATTGGTTCTGCTTTTTTTCTTTTTGCTAAATTTTGAGCAAGCGAATCAATTTTTGCTATTTGTGCTTTGGCGTCATTCGTTAAATAAGCCCCACTTATTACCAACAAGATTATGATATAATTTTTCATATTTGATTTAATTATTGCTGATTTGATTCTAATTCTTTAATTCGTTTTTCTAAAACTTCCACCTTGTCAAGTAAGGCTTGAATAGCCTTTAAGGCCACCCCTGAGGCATCTATGGTACTGATATGTTCCTTGTCTCCTTTCACTCCTAGGTTAAAGATTTCTTTGAACTCTTCCGCTATTGGACCAATATGTGTTTCTTCCGTTCCCTTGTAATTCCATTTTTGAACGTTTAATTGGGAAACTTTTGACAATATTTCATCGTTAGAAAGGTCCACAAAATTTTCTTTAAAATCGCGTGATGAAGCATTTGTCCAGGTACCACCGTTTGTTAAAAAAGCACCATTTCCATTGGAAGTAGACGAACCAACTTGCAACGCATAGCCTGAACTTGATACACCGGACCTTCCAAATACCCATTTTGTTACCGAACTGTTCCCAAAGGCCATCCCATTTGACATATCAACAACGCTTAAGTATCCAATAGCTGTGGAATTAATAAATGAAGAGCTCGTTAAATCCGCGCCTGCGCCAAAAAGCGAGTTGCCCGCGCCTGTTATGTTATTATATCCTGCACCATATCCTAGGGCGACATTGTAATTTCCTGTGGTTGTACTGGCCAAACCATAAGAACCTACTCCCGTATTATAACTTGTCGTATTGTCTTCTAAGGCTAGTCTCCCCAAGGCTACATTATCCCCTCCAGCAATGTTATAAAATAGCGCATACTTACCAATAGCTAAATTAGCATTTCCAGTCGTATTTTTGTTTAAAGCATAATTTCCTACGGTAACATTGTCGTTGCCTGTTGTATTCGCTTCACCAGAAAGAACCCCCATCATCACGTTGTTACTTCCGGTAGTATTGTTGTAAAGAGTGAATGGCCCAATACCCGTATTATTGATCCCTGAATTGTTGGATGGTGTTACACTTCCTTCAAAGGCTCGGTAACCAAGAGCGGTATTTAAGGTAAGTCCTGGATCAGCAATGACTGCACTATTCGCATACCTCATTGCGTTATACCCCACGGCAGTACTTCCGGAATTTGTTAAATTGGTATAAAGAGCATTAGCACCAATGGCAACATTTTTACCTCCGGCTTGATTGTCGTTACTTGCTTTATCTCCAATAAATACATTCAAACTACCGGTTGTGTTATTCAATCCTGATTCTGCACCAATGATACTATTGGAATTACCTGTAGTGTTGTTATACAAGGATAAAGCCCCTAAAGTGGCATTTCTATAACCACTCGTACCATTTATTTGACTCCATGAACCAATTGCCGTGTTATAATATCCTGTATTATTCGCAGCCGTAGTACTACCACGTAAAGAGGCATACCCAACAGCCGTATTTCCAGTATAGACAGCTGAATTATTATCAGCGAATTTCATGGCATAGGTGCCAATAGCCGTTGATCCAGAGGACCCAATATTGGTAAATAAGGTATTGGACCCCAATGCTACATTGCCTGTACCAGTAGTGTTTGCTAAATTAGCTGCAAGTCCAACCACAACATTATCACTTCCTGTGGTAGTAGAAGTATTGGAATTGTATCCAATTCCGAAATTAGCTCCTCCGGTTGTATTACTGGATAAGGCATAAGAGCCAATAGCCAGGTTATAGGTTCCGGTTGTGTTACTGCTCAATGCAGCAGAACCAATTCCTAATAAATCATTCACTGTAGTATTGGAATACAAAGCGTCTACTCCTAAAGCAATATTTCTATTCCCTGTTGTATTTTTTTCAAGAGAACCTGAACCGATTGCCATGTTACTATTTCCGGTTGTATTATTATTTAAAGCTGTAGATCCCAAGGTAGCATTGGCCGAACCCGTTGTATTTTTTTCCATAGAATAGGCCCCTACTGCAGTATTATAAATACCAGTTGTATTTGCCATTAGGGAAATGTAGCCATTTGCCACATTAAAACTTCCGGCCGTATTATTTAACATGGTTTGAAAACCAACTGATGTATTACTTACACCTGTATTATTGGCCGATGTGCTACTTCCTCGAAGGGAAGAATATCCAACTGCAGTGTTGCCAGGATAGGACTCAGTAGTGGAACTATTCGCATAAAACATTGCTCCTCCACCCACGGCAACCAGCCCATTAGAGGCAACGCTAGTGGGCAATGTCCCCGCACCAGCCGCTAAATTCCACTTTCCAATTGTATTTGCAGTTAATGCATTTTGACCAATTGCAGTATTATTTGTTCCGGTTGAATTGTTTTCTAAGCTATAGGCCCCTATAACCGAATTATTAAATCCCGTAGTATTTGATTTTAAAGCGTTCGTTCCAACAGTAATGTTTTGATATCCGGTTGTATTTCCATTGAGTCCATTGTTGCTAATAGCATAATTGTTGGTCCCCGTAGTATTGTTAGCAAAACTTGTTCCTCCAATGGCTAGATTTCCATTAGCATCTACTGTAGTTGCCGAACTAGTTCCACCAGAGGAAGTGCTTGCCACCCAACTAGTACCATTGTAGTACTCCAATTGGTTGGTGGTCGTGTTAAAAATTACATTTCCCTTGGCAGCTGTTAAAGCATTTCTTTGGGTGGTAGTTAGCCTTGGCAGAGTCAAACTATTGGAACCTAATTCAGCAGCGGTTTGTGCAATAGATACAATTGGGAAAAATAAGGCAATAAAGAGCAAGGCCTTTGAAAGGGATTTCATAGATGATATATTTTTAAGACTATGAAAGATAAATCATTACCCTCATAATCCAAAAATAAATTAGGTGAAAATACGATTATTCCCTTTTTTACAAACACCCTAAGCCGGGTTTCACTTCAAAAACAGTACCTTTTTCAGCTGCAAAGCCAGGCTGCAAGACGATGTTGTTACTTGCATTGTAAACAATTCTGCTGGTACCAGATATTTTTTGAGTACTTTGAAATGAACTATTTGAACTGTATTTTTTTGTTACATTGCTTGCGTTTTTTGTTACATTGCTTGTACTTTCACAATAAACAACACTTACTGTTTTACTAACGGTCCCCAATCCGTCGGAAACACTGAGCTGGATACTCGAAATATCTGAAATAGTTGATGGGTCCATTAAAAGGGTTAATTTGCCCCTGCTACCAAAGCCCAAAAGATTGCCCCCAGAAAGCATTTGATAACTTAAATTATCATTATCAGGATCTGTAACTGTTAAACTAATTTGCGAGCCAGTAGTAGCTGAATTGCTGATATAGACCTTATCTGAAACAATTACAGGCAAGGAATTTTGAATTTCTAAATTTGAAATTGTTTGTGTACTTCCTTGAATCTTCAAATTATCAATTAACCAGCCCCAACCAAAGGCGGCATAGTCTGCCATCATTCGGAAACGAAGCATCACTTGGTCTCCTAATGTAAATCCTGTGTTTTGAGTTAAGCTTAGGGTGCGTGTTTTTACCAAGGAAGGGATTCCCGTAGCTGTAGAACTTCCGTTTACATCTGTTGCACTATTCCATCGATTCAACCAATTACTATCGGAATTGGCATCCCAGCCGGCCGACAAATCAACCCAAGTTGCACCTCCATCTTTTGATCCTTGCACAATCGCATAATCGTAAAAATTTCGATTGATTATTGTTCCTGATGAATAAAACGGAGCCGTTGGACTCCCAGGTTCAATTAAGGCAATTTCGTCAAAACTCATTTGGCCTTCACCCGCCTGAATAGTTACTGGTCGCAACAATATCACATCGGAATACCCGTAAGTATCCGAACCCACTTCCCCATCATAAGCAAAATCAGAACTATTTGCATACGGATGGGGGGTATTTAAACTTTTAGAGGTAAAACCCGCTGGGGTTTGAATTGACATTTTACTCATGAAAAAATCGGTGGTCACAATATTTTCAAAGGTTTGTCCAAAGGCATTCACTGCTGTTTTTGGTCCTAGAACAGGCACAGCTATCCAGCCTGAGGCTGGATAATAGGCTGTATTTGGCGTATTGGCATTATCAACCCCTTTAATTTTATAAAAAAGAGTATCTCCTTTAGCAATTCCGGTCACATCCCAAGTGGCTAAATAGGCATTAACTGTTCGAGTGGATGCAGTATAATTCAAAGTTTGCTCCGCTCCTGCTGCATTAATTTTATAAATCGCTTGAACCGATTGAATACCAGAAAAATCAGTTGCACTTACTGGTGGAAATTTTTGTTGGGTTTGCGTGGCAAATAAATAAGGAAAATTGGGTTTTAGCGATAAAGTGGGAGGTGTTGCATCCGATTGAACATTGAATTGGTCATAGGTTTGTGCCTTAGCTGGATAGGAAATAGCTGCATTGCTTGCGTCGGTGCCAGTCCAATAATACCGTACCAAATTTGTATTGACATTATAAGGCAAAGTAAACGTATATACATCACCCGACTGAGAGAGTGTTCTTTGGATGAAGGATCCATTATTTTCAGAAATAAACAATTTGACATTGTTTACCGCATCCCCATAATACGATGAGTAACAGGCCCTGGCTCGAAAAACATAGCCAGATTGTTTGGGCTCCGTATCTTTCATTGGATCTGGGTATATACCTGCTTTGGTCCAACCCATTTCTTTAAAAAGTCCACGGACGATTGGGCCCAAATCCCTAGTGGTTTCCCCAAAAGCAATGGAGGGTGTCATAAGGGCATTGGCATTCCCAACTGGATATTGCAAATTATCTACATGGTAAACACTTGAACCAGAAGAATAAGAGGAAGGAGCGTATAATTTACCTTTTTGATTTGTGTTTTCAGACAATATGCTTGCATTGGAGGTAAAAAGGTTTCCACCGGTAATTAATTGGAATAATGCATTGGAATTATTTGGATAGGCGGAAGTATTGGTCATTAAAACCCCTGAAGCATCTTGAGCATATTTATCAAAAATATTAGGATAGTTATTGAATGCCAAAGAAGTACTAGTATTTGCATCTAAATACCCTGAAAACCCTAAACCATGTCCTAGTTCATGTAATACAACTGAGAGTAAATCGATTTGGTTGCCAGCCGGTAACCCGTCTACACCAATGTACCAATTGGCAAAACTAGAATTGAACTGAGCGATAATATCAGCAGATCCATTGTTATAATCGGCCCCACGTAATTTTTCCATCAAACTTACGGGATAAAACAAACTTGGATTAGGAGAACCTTCAAAATAAGAAATACTTGAATTGGGACCAGCGGAACCCAAAACACTTGGTCCTAAATTACTCCAAGAAACATCAATTACAATGGGTGTGCCTGTTACCAAAAATTGAGACCAAATTTCTGTTGCTTTGGTAAAAACAGCTAAAACATCAGCTGATGGAGGAGTAGCAAAACGCAATACAAATGGATTGTAAAATGCAGTGGTTTGGTTGTATAATTTAGGTGATTTTGTTGATTGAAGTGATTGAATCAAACGGTTTTTTAAGTAGGATTGAGTTACTTTTCTGAAGGAAGAATCTGGAAAATAATGGACAATAGGTTTACCAGGAATTTCAGTGGTTGGATATTGGCCAAACAGTGAAAAAGCAGATAATAGATTTATAATAAAGAAAACAGAAAAATAATTTTTCACGTCCTTAAATTAATAAATTTAATAGGAAATTACAACCTGTCCATTTCCCGTTTTTCCACCACTTGTATAGGCTACATTTGTTGCAGAACTGATTGCATAAGAAGAGCCTCCACCACCTGCGCCTACCGAAGAACCGCCCCCTGCGCCACCGCCGCCGCCATAATAACCAGCACCGCCGCCGCCACCTGCTGTCCAAGTGGAAGGACTTACTGTTCCCCCTGTTCCTCCATTAATGATTTCTCCATTGGTTGGGGCTGCAACTTGTGTATCTACTGAAACACCTGCTGCTCCTCCTGCAATTTGGGTAGCACCTTTACCGCCTTCAGATCTACCCAAATAATTTCCTTGAGCCCCATTACTTCCATTGGGCGCTCCGGCATTTCCTCCACCGCCAGAGGTACCAAGTGTATTTAGACCATTGGCGCCACCGCCTCCACCTGCCACCACTAGGGCATTATTAAAATTGAAAAGATTCAAAAATATTCCTGAAAGACCTCCTCCAGCATATCCATTTCTTCCTGTAATACTGGTTACCGTTCCTCCTGCACCTCCATACCCATAAACAGAAACATTGCTAGTAGGCTGCCCACCTACAACAATAGCTAAAACTTGTCCAGGTGTTACTGTCAAGGTCGCATTGACGATACCACCTTTCCCATTGACTGCTGAATTTCCTCCACCCTGCGCTCCACTAACTGTCACATTTATTTTAGAAACCCCCGTAGGGACTGTCCAATTTTGAATGGCCCCGGTATAGTTAAATGTGACTGTAAAAGATGGCAAAGGCATGGCCATATAAGGTGTCCCTACAAATTGGGCATGTATAACTAAAGGCAAAAATAAGAAGAATAAGACTTTTTTAATCATCATTAATAACTATTCCAATAAGTCATTTGGTTATTTTCAAATGTTTTAATTTGCTCACTTGTCAATGCCTTATTAAACAACACAAACTCACTAATTTGTCCAATGTATCCGGCTGTTATTGCATTGTTGGTACCACCAATTCCAAAAAAAGTGGTATTCGGTTGAGCGGCAGCGTTTCCATTTCCGCTTAATCTATTCACTCCAGATACATTGACCAATTTAACCAAGTCTTGCCGTTGCATGGTGTACTGCTTCCACAAATTTAAACTTGAAGAATTGTTAAATAATCTAGTGCCTGAGCAGCAAACCTCTCCAGCATCAAAATATAAATTTCCATCTGACCAATTTAAATGGGATTGAAAACGAGCATTCGAAGCATCTTTCAGGCCAAAAGATTCCGGATTATTATTTCCAGTAACTTTTGTAACCAATAAAAGTGTTCCTAATACCCCTTGGACTCCCCCTGAAGTTGTGCCAAGTAATTGAATAGCAGTTGCAGCCACCGGAATGTTTTGCGTACCATTGAAACTTAGCACTGCGTGATTTTTTTGTGTGGCTAACAATAATTCAGGTTGAGCGGAAGTAGTAACTTGTTGGGCATTTCGGCCACTACTGCTTTGATCATACCACCTAGTTACAAATAATTGCGCACTGCCTTTAAAAGAGGAAAGGGTGCTCGTACTCCCAACGGATTGTCCACTACTCCCTGCCGCTGTATAAGCAATGGAACTTGTACTCGAAACTTCACCGTTGGTATCAAAAGAAACATCTGCTTCTGCGCTATTACTTGCATTGCGGACACGCATGGCAAAACCCGCATAGGCAGTTCTTAGTTTTCTGGTGCTAAAAGCAAATGTAGGATTATCAGCTATTACGTCTAAAGGTTCATCAATACCATGGACCACTACATAAGGAGTACCCACTACTTGGGCTTGGGTCACCAAAGCAACAAACATCAAGATCAATACGCTTAATAATTTCATTTACTTAAAATCCGGTAGCCATGTAATAATAAACATTTGTACCCATTACGATAAAAGTGTAAAGGGTATGCTTCCCAGCAACCGTAGCACCGTTGTTTATAGATCTAAATAGAAAAGTAATTCCAGAAGGATTGACTCCAAAGAATGAAGCTGTTCCCGAGGTAGTTCCTTGTACTGCTAGCGTGTAAGTTCCTCCGTCTTTCATGCCTTGTAAATTAAATGCTCCTGCGCTTGCTGTTGTATAAGCTAAATTGCTGTTGCCAAATAAAATAGCTGTTGCTGAACCTGAATTAAAGGCTGTAGAATTTGTGGCAGCCCCGTTAACCTCAAATTTAGAAGTAGGCGATGTTGTTCCTATTCCCACATTTCCATTCCCCAAAATGGTTACTTTTTCTGATGGTGTGTTATCTGTCGAACCAGTTGTAGAAGGAGTAGAGGTTAAAAAACGGATCGCAGAAGAACCTGTACCGGTAGCAATACCCGATTTTAGATTCAAATCACCCCCTGCCAAATCAGCTGTTCCTGCAATTGCACCACCTGCATCGAGCGTTAAGCCTTGGCCGGCAGTTGCAGCTGTGGTATTTCTTTGCATCAAAATAGAACGAGCTCCTGTGCCATTGAGTGTGATAATTTGGGTAGGATCTGTCACTCCTACTCCAATCCCCACACCACCAGTAATAGCAGACATTGACATCACATGTGTTCCTGCCTCTGTGGCTGCAGCGTCCCCAAATTTCCATACATAAAAATCAAAAGCATTGAAAAAAGAGGCTGAATTATTGTGTCTGGTTCTTATTGCATGAGTATAATCAGTCGTTGCTCCCCAACTAAATTTTATTTGACTATTTGAAAAGGCAGCCCCAGAATTTCCTGCTCGTATAGTTAAACCTGAGGTATAGGCAATATCTAAGGAATTGGTTGGAGTAGAGGTGCCAATTCCCAATCTATTATTGGAATTATTCCAAAATAAATTGGAAGATTGGCTTAGTCCGCCACCTGTTGAAGCACCAAAGGCTACTTGACCGGCGGTGAAACCAGATAAACTAGAACCAGTGACAGTTCCAATTCCCACGTCTCCAGTAGAATTGACTCCCAAAAGACCAGAATAGGTACTTGTACCTGTGGTGGAATTGGTCAGATTAGTGAGGCGTAAACCACTCGTTCCAGCGGTACCAGAGGCAAGTTCTAAACGGGTATTAGGAGACGAAGTCCCTATGCCAATTTTACCATCCCCCAATATTCTAAAATGAGTGTTGGAAACCGTACTCGTTGTTGTCCCACTTAAAACCTCAAATGCGGTCTGTGTATTTGCATTTCCATTTATTTTAACCAAAAGTCCATTTCCCGTACTATTTGAATTATAAAAAGAACCAACAAATCCAGTCCCTGCAGATGCCCAAGTTAAACCACCGACAACTGCACTACTGCTCGAATTACCTGATATGGCTGAGTTAGTGTTGGAAAATTGGGAGTAAGGGGAAGTCGTACCAAGCCCCACATTTGTTCCATTATCAAAAATCTGACTGTTGCCCAATGAGCTAGTTCCTAAAAACTTCGGAATATAATTCAATGTTCCTGAAATAGCCGCTTTTTTAAGAAAAACTGTGGTATCTGTTCGGGTACCTGCTGCATCAAGGTAATGCGTTTGAGCATACCCCTTGAAGCTAAATAAAAATACCATTAAAATAAAAAGTGCTTTTTTCATATATTTATTCATATTAATACACATAATCAATTGTGATACGATCATTTAATGCGATGACTTGGTTGTTGTTGCTTGTAGAGGTATAAGTTACTGTTGTACCTGTTACAGAAATACTTGCTTTTGGCAATCGTATTCCATTTCTAAAAACAGCCACTCTACCCATGGGTGCATTAGTCAGGGTAAAACTTGTTTGACCAGCAGTGGCTGTAAATTCATCTGTCTCTAAACTTAAGTTAGCAGGCACCCAGTTTGTGCCATTGTATTTCAATAATTGATTGGTAGTTGGTGTGTTGGCACTTATTGGTTTCCCCTGAAGACCCACTACCCTTGGTAATGCAGAAGTGCCTGCCAAGTCTTGGGCCAATTGGATTTTTCCTTCTGCAGAAGTAGTGGCAGAAGGGGTCGCTCTACTAGTCACATAGGTTTCAATAGCTGCTACACTTGGATACATGGTCGTCGAACCAGTATTTGTAGTAATATTAGAAGAAAGGTTTGCGGTTGTTTGTGCTCCAATAACATCTGCAACAGGAATTGATGAGCTAGCTGTCATAGCAGCGGTTCCGTTTCCTTTTACATATCCTGTTAGAGTTGTTGCGCCTGTTCCCCCTTTGGCAACCGTAATGGTTTCACCAATGTTTGAATTTAATACAGCACCAGCCGCTAAGTCAGCTGAACCAACCGAAGCATCCGTGATGTTCGAGCCACTCACTGAATTTGCTGCTAAACTGATATTGTCATAGGTTCCAGATAATGCTCCAGCAATTTTTACCAATCCCAAGGCGGTGGCCGTAGCGCCAGGTATGGAAACTGCAGTACCAGTTGTTCCTTGTACTGTTGTTGATAATTGTATGTTTGTCGATGTCGGCGTTAAGGTATTTGAAACGGAGGTTATGGTTCCTAATCCTGAATCATCAGCAGCTGGTGCCCAAGTCGTACCATTAAATTTCAATACTTGTCCATTTGTTGCATTCATGTTGCTTAATTTGGCTGCAGTTACCGAGCCATCTGCAATTTTGCTGGTTCCAATTGCATTATTTGTGATGATCGGTGCTGCCGCTGTACTACCTGATCCACCTAAGTCCCCAGCCAAACGGATGATACCATTTGTGGTGGTATTAGCATCTGGCACAGCAGATAAGCCCGAATTATCTGTTCCCGGCTCCCATTGAGAACTTGTAGCATTCCATTTTAATACTTGTCCACTTGTTGGAGCTGTTGTACTAATTGCCTTCCCTTGAATTTTTGCAACGGTTTGACTCGTAGTCGTTCCTGATAAATCACCTCCAATTTGTATCAAACCTTTTACGCTTGTACTTGCATCTGGTAAAGTAACACTTGAATTCGTACCAGAAATGGTTATTTGATTTGTAGAGATACTTAAGGTTTGTGTTTCAGCAGTTAAACCATTATCTGCAGCTGGCACCCAAGCCGTACCATTCCATTTAATTACTTGTCCGCTTGTAGCAGAAGACTGAGCAATATTGCTCATACCTACTGCAGCTGGTGCAATTAATGCATTTGTAATAGCTTGGTTGTCAATATAAAACGGAGTACTTACCCCATTCCCTTTAATGGTTGTATTATCTGCACTTACCAAAGAATTTTTTGTTAGCCAGGTAACAGCTCCAGAACCATCTGTTGTCAATAATTGATTGGTTCCACCTGATGCAATTTTAGATGTTGTAACGGCACTTGCAGCTAAATCGGCTGTTGCTACTTCTCCATCTTTAATTTTTGTTGAAGTAATTGCGTCTGCTGTTATTACTGGTGCGGCGGCTGATGAACCTGTTCCTGCCAGGTCCCCCCCTAATTGAATTTTCCCTTTAACCGCACTTGTTGCATCTGCAATGGTTGCTGCCGCAACTGCAGTTGTAACAAATGCAGTTGTTGCTACTTGTGTTGTATTGGTTCCTGCGGTGGCTGTTGGTGCTGTTGGAATACCTGTTAAAGCAGGTGAGGCCAATGGCGCTTTTAAGTCTAAGGCCGACTGCGTAGCGGTAGAAATCGGTTTATTGGCGTCACTTGTATTGTCAACATTGCTTAAGCTAACCGCTGCTTTATCTAAGCTCTGCCAGGTCTTATCTCCTCTCCAATATTGAGATGTTGTTCCGGCGGTAATCGTATTTTCTTTCGACACTAAGCCTGGTACAGTTGGTGCATCGGCTGTACCTCCTAAATCTCCAGTTAATTTAATCTTTCCTTTTACCGTTGAAGTCGCATCTGGGGTTGCATTTGAAGTTACATAACTCACCACTGCTTTCGCACTTGGATATTTTACATCGCTTATTGCATTTGCTGGTATATCAATCGTAAGATCTGAGGTTTTTTGTGCTCCTATCACATCTGCTACTGGGATGTTTCCACTCGCTGTCATCGCTGAGGTACCGTTTCCTTTTACATAACCCGTTAAGGTGGTGGCTCCCGTTCCTCCATTGGCTACGGCAATGGTGGTACCGTTCCAGGTACCCGTAGTAATTGTTCCTAAAGTAGTAATAGAAGTTTGACCCGCATAAGTGGATGCAATGTCTACTGTTGGCGTACTCGTTCCGTTTGTTACAGTCACCCGATTTGCTGTTCCAGACACATTTGTTACCGTACCGCCTGTTGAATTTAAAGTCGTACCTGAAATGGATAAGCCGGTCCCAAGGGAAATTTCACCAAGGGCTGTCCCAGTAGATCCGCTACCAATTAGTTTTGATGCAGCTGAGGTAGCTTGCATTTTGGCATAGGTTACTGCATTGTTAGCAATAGCAGGAGCAGCGCCTGAACCTGTTAAGTCGCCTGTCATTTGAATAGTTCCTAAAGCAGAAGTGGTTGCCGCAACTGGCAATTGGCTATCCACGTACGACTTATTTGCTGCATCTGTCGCACCAGAAGGCGTATAATTTAAAATTACTTTTTTGCCTGTAGCCATGATTAAGTCGCCTGACATGGTATCACCTGCTTCTTGTACATAACGTGCATCAAGTGAAGCTTGGTTGGTCGTGACTTCATACCAATTCGTTCCATCATAGATATACGTTCTACCATCGTTTGCAGGGGTTGGATCGCCTGAAACAACAAAAATATCTCCGTTTGCAGGAGTTGCAACAACTGTAGATCTGTTGGCTAATGGCCCAGTATAAACTGTTCCCCAGTTAATGGTTACTTCCCCATTCGAATTTGGTGTTGTTCCATTTACTTTACGCACAGCACCTGTCACGTCAGCTACTGGAATAGTAGAAGTAGTTGAGAAGTTGGCTCCCGTAGTTGCTTGTTTAACATAACCAGAGGTTGTGGACATATTAGCTCCTGAACCCCCTTGATTTACCGGAACAATGGCTGTACCTGTTATGATGCCATTTAACTGGATACCATTAATGGTTGGATTGGAGCTTAAAACCACGTTATTGGTACCTGTAATTGGTAATTCTTGTGGTGTGGCCGTTGCTCCAGATAAATTACCTAAAATTTTATTATTGGCAAGGGTTGGCAATTTTGTTAAATCAGCCAATTGATGTGCATCTACATAGGTTTTCACTGCTTTTTGAGAAGGGAATTTCGTGTCTGAAGTAGAAGCTCCGCCTAAATCAATAGCCGATTCTTTATTTGCTGTTGGTTCTGCACCAAGATTTACCAAAGCCTGAGCGGCTGTTGTTGCTCCGGTTCCACCGTTCGCAATGGCAACAGCTCCACTTAATTTAGCGCTTGTAATGGTTGCATCTGCAAGGTCTGCATTCACAATTGTTCCATCTAAAATTTTAGCAGAAGTAACTGCGTCGGCACCAAGTTTTGTGTTTGTCACATTCGCATCGGCAATCTTGGCAGTAGTTACTGCATTTTCTGCTAGTTTCGCAGTAGTTACATTTAAGTCAGCTATCTTCGTGGCAGTTACATTCGCATCCGCAATTTTCGCTGTGGTTACGGCATTGTCTGCTAATTTGGCCGTTATTATTCCAAGGTCCTTCACTTTAAACGGACTCGCCGTGGTACCTAATCCTTCAATGGTGCTTAAGTCAGCTACCGCCCCAAACGAGTTTTTATCCAACCATGTTACGGCTCCACTTCCATCCGTTACTAATACTTTATCATTTCCGCCAGAAGCTATCTTTGAGGTGGTTATCGCTGCATTTACCACTTTTTCTGTAGTTATATTTCCATCAGCAATTTTTGCTGTGGTTACTGCATCAGTCGCAATTTTAACGTTTGTTACTGCGTTGTCTGCTAATTTAGCTGTAACAATTCCAAGGTCTTTTACCTTAAATGGACTTGCCGTTGTCCCTGCTCCTTCGATTGTGCCTTGATCAGCAACTGCTCCAAAAGCTGTTTTATCTATCCAAGCTATTATTCCGGTGTTATCTGATACTAAAACTTTATCATTTCCACCTGAGGCAATCTTTGCGGTTGTAATTGCCGCATCGGCTACTTTCGCTGTCGTTACATTTGAATTAGCAATTTTATTTGTTGTTACAGCGGAATTGGCAATTTTAACCTCCACGATGCCTAAGTCTTTTATCTTGAAAGGGCTTGCTGTTGTGCCTAATCCTTCAATAGTTGACAAATCTGCGATTCCAGAGAAATCCGTTTTACTCAACCAGGTAACATTACCATTAACATCCGTTACTAAAACTTTATCATTTCCACCTGAGGCAATCTTTGCGGTTGTAATTGCCGCATCGGCTACTTTCGCTGTCGTTACGTTCAATTCAGCAATTTTAGTGGTTGTTACTGCTCCATCTGCCAATTTCGCGCTTATAATCCCAAGGTCTTTGACTTTAAATGGACTCGCTGCGGTTCCGGCTCCTTCTATCGAGCTAAGGTCAGCAACAGCACCAAATGAATTTTTGTCTAACCAGGCAACAGCACCAGAATTATCTGTAACTAAAACGGTGTTGTTCGCCCCTGCTTCCATTTTTGAAGGCGTAACAGCTGCATTAGCTAATTTCGCCGTAGTTACATTTAGGTCGGCAATTTTTACCGTGGTTACAGCTGACGCTTTTATTTTTGTTTCTTCTACTGCTTCATTACCAAGTTGGGTTACCGTAATTCCTAAATCTTTTACTTTGAACTTATTGTTCAAGGAACCGTCGCCTATCATAGTGTTCCCGTCTGCATAAGAAGTGAAATTGTCTTTGTTGATCCATTCAACCGTTCCGCTTGAATTAGAAATTAATACTTTATCATTACCCCCAGAGGCAATCTTTGCGGTTGTCACCGATGCATCAGCTAATTTATTTGAAGATATGGCGGAATTTGAAATTTTATTCGTAGTTATGGCATTATCTGCTACCAAAGGCGCTGCAGCATTGCCACTTAAATCACCTGCAATTTTTATAGTTCCGTAGTCTGTAATGGTTGCTGGTAATACGGTATTCGCAATAGTTGTTGCTACATAGGTTTCTACCGCTGCAGTTGTAGGGTAAAGCGTATTATTTTTTATAGAGAAATCCGTTGCTTTATTGCCCACATATTCAGCCCCTAAATTCGTTCTTGCATCTGCAGCATTGGCAGCACCTGTTCCTCCGTTTATTACTGAAATTGGGCCTGAAATTTTATCATTTGTTACGGCTCCTGCCGCAATTTTGGCATTGCTTACCGCTAAATCGGCAATTTTTGCCGTCTCTACAGCAGCAGTTCCTAAATCTGCGGCTTTTACTTCGCCATCTTTAATTTTATCTGTTGTTATTGCGTCAATAGCCAATTTCGCAGTTGATACAGCAGAATTCAATATATTATTGGTTTCAATAGCTGAAGCAGCAATATCAACAGACTGAATCGTTGCATCTGCAATTTTTGCAGATGTAATTTTCCCGTCTGCCACGATTGGCAAGTCCGCCGTTCCAGCTAAATCACCATCTAATTTAATCTTACCTTTTACACTTGTTGTAGCATCAGGCGTAGCAGAACTTACCAAATCTTGTACTGCCTGAGTAGTTGGATAGGTGTTGTTATCGGGACTGTTAAAATTGGTCACTTTATTGGCCACATTTTCTGCCCCCAAATTGGCGCGAGCATCTGCAGCATTCGTTGCACCCGTTCCACCATTACTTACTGAAATAGCCTCTCCTATGGAATTATTTTTTACAGCTCCTAATCCAATCTTTGAATTGGTAACTGCTGCATTAGCTAACTTGCTTTCTACAACTGAAGCATCTGCCAAATCACTCGTATTTACTTCTCCATCCAAAATTTTGTCTGAGGTAATAGCGTTTGCGCTTACTTTTTGATTGGTAACTACACCGTCTGTAAGTTTTGCAGTAGTTACACTCAGGTCAGCCATTTTTTCTGTTGTCACACTTCCATTCGCTAGTTTAGCGGTTGTCACATTAGCATCTATAATTTTAAAAGTCGTTACCGAATTATCGGCTAATTTGTTTGAGTTAATAGCGCCAGCAGAAATTACGGGTGCGGAAGCAGAAGTTCCAACTCCCCCTAAATCCCCTGCCAACTGAACCTTACCCGTTGCAGTGGTGGTTGCATCTGGTGCTCCTGTTGAAATGGCTGTTGAGATGGTATTATCCACATAAGCCTTTACGGCCTTTTGAGAAGCGAATTGTATATCAGATGGTGTCGACCCACCTAAATCTTGAGCTGTTGATTTGTTAAGTACCGTTTCTGCATTTGTGACATCAGCCACAGGAATTGTCGAACTTGCCGTCATGGCTGAGGTCCCATTTCCTTTAACGTATCCTGTTAAACTAGTGGCACCCGTTCCTCCAAAAGGCACTCCTACGGTTGACCCTTCCCACGTTCCGGTGGTTATTGTGCCTAGGGTAGTAATGGAAGTTTGACCTACATAGGTAGATGCTATATCAATCGAAGGTGTGGTAGTTCCATTGTTAACTACCACGCGGCTAGCAGTACCTGTTACGTTCGTTACTGTTCCACCTGTTGAATTTAATGTATTGCCCGACATCGATAAGCCTGTTCCCAAACTGATATCTGTAGGTGTTAATCCAGAATTTTGTCCAGAACCAAGTAATTTGCTTTGGCCAGACATATCCTGAATTTTATTGTAGGTTACTTTCTTGTCTCCTATGGTGGTAGTAGTTGTACCAGCCACAATGGAAACGTCTCCTGAAAATGCAGGCACTGTCGCCACAGGAATCGTATTTAATGCCTGAACATTTCCTGCAGCAGTTGTACCAATCACCACATTGGCTGCTACTTGTTGAATTTTATCAAAGCTTATTTTATTAGCACCAATTACAGGCCGTGTTGCGGTACCCGTTATATCACCAGCCAGTTGTATTTTCCCAGTTGCATTTACAGTTGCATCTGGAGAAGCATTTGTTATCTGTTGGTCTACGTAAAATTTATTGACAGCATCCGTAGAAGTACTTGGCGAATCCGCCAAGGTAATTTTATACCCTGTTGGAATTGTTAAATTCCCTTGCATGGAATCTCCTCCAATATTGACATATCGAGCATCAGTTGCAGCCTGATTTGGCGTTACTTCCTGCCAAGTAATTCCATCCCACACATAGGTTAAACCATTATTTGCCCCATCATTAGAAACTACATAGAAATCTCCATTGTTTAAGTTTGACAAGGGCCTATTGGCCAATGTTCCGGTATAAACCGTTCCAATGGTTAACGGAACATTTCCATTTAGATCCGGTTGAACACCATTCACTGTACGAACTGCCTGATCGACATCTGTGATTGGTATTTTGGAAAGAGTTGTAAAGTTTGCTCCTGAACTAGCTTGTTTTACATAACCCGAGGAGTTCGACATGTTTGCACCTGATCCACCTTGTGCCACGGGAACAATTGCAGTACCCGAAATTGTACCATTAATTACCGTACTTGATAAAGTTGGATTACTAATGGTTGGATTGGTATCAAAAACTACTTTCCCTGCTCCAATTATTTGTAATTCTTTGGGCGTCGTTGTCGCTCCTGTTGTATTTCCTAAAACAGTGTTATTCGCAATATTAGGTAAACTAGTTAAATTTTGAATAGCATTATTTGACGTTAATTTCGTATCCACATATTGCTTGACTGCATTTTGTGATGGATATAAAACATCCGAGGTTCCTAAAGAAGTACTTGTTGATTTATTTGCCAAATCTTCCTTTGTGTTTAAGGCATTTTGCGTGGATGTCCCAACACCTTGATTGGTCAGATTATCAACATAATCTTTTACAGCTTTTTGAGAAGGATAAAACACATCACTAGATGCGTTTCCACCAAGAGTAATATCTGTTTTTAAATTAGTAACGGCCTGCGCATTTATCACATCTGCCAATGGAATATTTGGTGAGGCTGTCATGACAGAAGACCCATTTCCTTTTACATATCCTGAAAGTACTCCTGCTACTCCAGTACCCCCATTTGCTACTCCAACTACGCCATTCACATTTTGTGCATTTCCTGCAATATCCCCGGTTACTTTTGATCCAGAAACCGTTGCAATTTTAGCGTCGGTTACAGCGGCATTTGCAATTTTTGCAGTAGTAATAGCTAAATTTGATACCTTATCTGTTGTTACTGCTAGGTCTGCTATTTTGGCTGTTTCAACCCCTAAATCAGCTATTTTTTCAGTAGTTACTGCCCCCAAAGCCAATTTAGAGGTGGTCACATTTTGATCAATTATTTTAGCAGTACTTACCGAATTATCGCCTAATTTACTGGTTGTAATGGCTGAATTAGAAATTATAGGAGCTGTTGCGGTAGTTCCTGCACCTCCCAAATCTCCTGCCAATTGAACCTTTCCTGTTGCACTTGTAGAGGCATTTGGCGCACCAGCTGCGATGGCAGCAGTAATTTCAGAATCTACATACGATTTAACCGCTTTTGTACTTGGAAATTTCGTATCACTTGTTCCATCTGTTGCTAGGCTAGTTGATTTATTACTAGTTGGCTCTGCTCCTAAACTGATTAAGGCGCCAACTGCAGTGGTCGCTCCTGTTCCGCCATTAGTTACCGAAATAGCTTCACCAATTTTTGTGTTTACTATGGCCCCATTAGCAATACTGCTAGTGCCTACAGCGCCTAAAGCAATTTTTGAATTGGTAATTGCTCCATCGGCTATTTTGCCTGTTGTCACGGCTCCAGGTGTAATGCTTGGTGCAGTTGCATCATTATTACCAGCAATATCTCCGCCTAATTGAATCTTGCCTAACCCTGAATTAGTTGCATTTGGAGTAGCTGCTAAAACAGTTTGATCGACATAGGACTTAACGGCTTTTGCGCTTGGGAATTTTACATCCGAATTACCATCAGATAACACATCTGTTGTTTTATTTAGAGTAGGTTCTGCGCCTAAATTGGTCAATGCCTGAGAGGGATTGTTCGCGCCAGTACCTCCATTAGATACACTTATTGTCTCTCCAATTTTTGCATTGGTTACTGCACCGTTTGCAATAATAGAGGTAGTTACAGCGCCACTTGCTAATTTAGCTGTAGTAACGGCTCCTTCTGCTAATTTTCCTGTTGAAATTGCTCCCGGCGTAATAATAGGCGCGGCGGCGTCATTACTTCCTGCAATATCTCCACCTAATTGTATTTTACCTTTGCTAGCATTGCTTGCATCGGGAACTGCTGCAGTAGTAATGGAATTATCCACATATACTTTTACCGCTCTTTGAGTAGGATATAAATCGGTACTGTTACCCAAAGTAGCTGCATCAGACTTGTTGCTTAAACTTTCTTTTAATAATAAACCAGGAACCGTTGGATTCTCCGCCGTTCCCGATAAATCACCTGCTAATTTAATTTTACCTTTCACATCTGTTGTGGCATCAATAACACCTGCTGAGATTGCATTTTGTACAAATGCTGTAGTAGCAATTGCTGTGCTATTGTCATTTATTCCTTGCGTTACAGCTATGGTCGTTCCAGGTAAAACGGGAGTTCCTGTAAAAGCTGGACTATTTTTATCTGCTTTTTGGTCTAAATTTGCCTGAAAAGCCAAACCAGTAACAGAGGCATCGACATAATCTTTCATTGCCTTTACCGTAGGATATTTAACCTGCGAATTTGCATTTCCCGTAATATCGGTTGTTTTATTTGCAACATCCTCCTTCAAAGCTAACCCAGGAACCGTTGGCAAATCAGCAGTTCCCGATAAATCTCCAGCTAATTTCACTTTACCTTTTGCCAAGGTGGTTGCATCGGGCGCTCCGGTAGCGATTGCGTCTTGAATCGTTACATCCACATAGGTTTTTACCGCCTTCTGCGTTGGATATTTTGCATCACTTGGACTAGCTCCTCCTAGATTTGTTGATGAAGACTTATTCCCTAAATTCTCAAAAGAGCCTCCCAATTGATCTATTCTGGAATTTGTATTATTAATTTGAGAACTCAAGTTGGAATTTACTCCAGCCAATTTGGAATCAAATTGGGTATTTAAATTATCGACTTTGGAATTTAAGTCAAGAATTTGGCTTCCTTGATTTGAAACATTGGTCTTCAGTGTTGAAATATCCGATTTGACCAAGCTGATATCTTGGTTAACGAGTAAAAATTTACTAAGTGTTTCAATCTTTTGCTTTGCTAATGAATCTGACAAAGGCCTTAAAGCCGAATTCGTAATAAATCCCACATCGTTGGAAAACTCGGATAAACTTTTGGGGGCATTTCGGACATTTACATAATCAACCGATTCTGCATAAAGAGCATATGGTGTATAATTAAACAATTGTGTACTCACTACCTTGAAATTTGCGCATGCGTCAAAGCTAACCGAAACACTTAGTGCAAATGGCTTGGAATTCCACTTCAACCCATCAAAAGTCAAAACTTTTGAATTGCTTGTCGCCTTTCCTGCCCCGATGGTCAAATTAATTAAACCATATTCATCCGTTTTTGTTTGTTGGATTTCTTCATATTCTAAAGACTGTCCATTTAAGATACTAAACTTTACACAGACATTGCCTGAAGCCAATGGCTGACCCGTTAGTGCTACTCCCGGAATATCAATTTGTTTAGGATCTAAAATAACTGCTTGATAATTTATTCCTTTGGCTGTGGTTTGAGCAGAAAGTATATTCCAACAGCTGCCTAAAAATATTAGGATAAGGTATATTTTTTTCATCATCGAATGTGCGAATAATATTTACTTTTTAATGATTTGAAATGCCAAACCGAGTGTGAAGGATTCTGTGGATAAATCTAATCGGCCAGTGTTTGCCTCAGAAGAGCTTAAACTTGAATAGCGGCTATATGCTATAAAAAAATCTGTAGTTGAATTGATCTTTGAACTTAAATCAACTTGAAAACCCTTCATAAATTTTAAGCCATCAAATTGATCGTTACCCTTTAGCAAGTAAAATTTATTGCCTGTCATTTGGGAACCATAAATCAATTTGTTAGCCGAAAGTATCCCTTTAAGATGTAGGCCAATCTTTTTCTTCAGATATAATTTTGCCCCAAGGCCTATTTCTAGTCCGGCATAATTGGTTTCGTATTTCAATGGAATTTGCTGAATGTCTCCTATCGCATTAAATTGATTTAATTGCAGGGCTGCTGTATAGGTTATTATACTTAATAATTTAGAAAGGACTGGTCGCTGGGTATATTTCAACGCGGTCTCAGGCGAACTTAATTGCAAAGAAAGGGTATCCAAAAAGGGCTTATAAAATCCCGCTTTAATTTGATAACCACTGCCGGGCTTCAAATAATCTACTAATTGATTATTTGTATTGACTAAAGAATAGTCTGTAACATTCAAGCCAGTACCCAAATGAAATTTTTGAGCCTGTCCATTTATTCCAATTAAGATTAAAAATAAAATGAAATAGCCTATTGCATACGTTTGTTTCATAACAAGTGTTTTGTATACTTATAATAAGTAAATTGAAAGTTAAAAATCGTCTAAAAATATATTTGTAAAACTTTTTGCGACTGACAAAAACTTTACAAATTTTTTTTTGACATTTTAAGAAGAATTAATATCATATTCTTTAAAAGAAGAATCATTTTCTAAAAAATAATCAATGTATTTTTAGACAACAATGTTAATTTTAATGATTTTTTTACATCCGACCAATTGCACCAAAGAGTTCAATTAGGTGTAAAACAAATTCAGAAAAATGAAATAAATAGTGACGAATTTTAGGATTGAAAATGTGAAATCAATCAATCCATGAAGGAACTTGATACAATTGCTTAACATGTTTAATTAGTGGTTATTTAGTAAAATAATAATTGCAAATAAATAATATATTCACAAAACAGAATGTAAACTTTTTGTCCAAAACAAAAAATTTGACAAACATTTAAGCGTCAAGCTGCCAATAAAATTATTAAGAAGATTTTTTTGCTTGTAAAAAAGGGTGAATAAATACGGTAAGTAATAAAATTCCCGTTCCCCAATAAAAGCCAGAATGCATGATTTCTCGTTGTCCGAAAATATAAATGGCCAATAAGATCCCATAAACAGGCTCTAATGTAATGACCAAATTGATTGAAAATACAGAAAACACTTTATACAATTTAATCGTTTCTGTATAGGCATATACCGTACAAACTAAAGCTAAGATACCTATCCAAAGCCAATCCCAAGACACCGGAACCCAGATGCCTTCTGAACCACTGTAAAATTCATATAGCCATACGAGTCCGGTTAAGGCCGAGGCTGAAATCATTTCAAAAACGGTAATCACACGCGCATCATGCGTGTGAGTAAATTGTCCATTAATTACAGAAAATAACGCGCCAAAAAATCCCGCTCCTACACCTAATAAAAGTCCAAGCCATTGGGCCTCCTCCGTTAAAAAAATAATCCCCAAGGCTAAAATCACTAAAATTCCTAAAAAAACTTCAATACGCTTAATGGACTCCTTTTTAAACAACGGCTCCAATAAACTGGTCCAAAAGGTCTGTGTAGATAAGCCTGCTAAACACATGCCGACCGTTGAAACCTTGGCTGCTCCAAAAAATAATAACCAATGTAAGGAAATGAATACGCCATTTAATATCCAAATGGAAATGGCTTTTTGGTCGACTTTCAAGGATTGGCTTGTATATTTTAATACCAAATAAAGGCCCATACTACTCAATAAACACCTGAAAAATACTATACTCAGGGCGTTTGCATGGGTAGCATTGCCCAAAATTGCTGTAAATGCATACAGCACTACAATAAAATGTATTTTAAAATAATCTGTTAGTTTTGGCTGTTTTTTCATCACCTAGGAATGGTATAATACAAAACAAAACCAATGCACGAGAAAAGTAAATTGGGGAGCCAAACCGCTAAAAGGGGTGGCATTCCACCTCCTTCGGCAATCCCTTTACTCATCATAAAAAATAATATGTAAACAAAGGCCAATGTAAAACCCAAAGCAATTTGGAAACCCACTCCACCTCTCGACTTCCTTGCTGAAACCAAAAAGCCTATGACGGTAAGAATAATAACAGAAAATGGGTTGGCAAATCGTAAATATTTTTCAATTAAATATACTTCTAGGCCATCTGCCCCCCTAGACCGTACCAAATCAATATGACGTTCCAATTCGGGTAAAGTAAATGTTTCATGCAGCAAATGCTTATTCTCAAAGTCTTTTGGAAACAAATTTAAAGTGGTGTCTACTTGTACACCAAAAGTTACTTTTTTGTTACCCGGTTCATCAAATCGTATACGGTAATCATGCAATTGCCACTTTTTTTTGGTTGAATCCCAAGTTATTCGATCTGCCATTAATTTTACTTGAAGGTCGTTGCCTTTGATTTTTTCCAAAGTAAATCGATAACCTGTTTTTAAAGAATTATCATACGTTTCCAGGTATGCATACACATCAGGAGAAATCTTGATATGTATGTCTCGCTTATCAAAATAGTAGATTCCATTGATGTATTTATGCTCAAAAGGAACTCGAATTTTATTTGCATTTGGCACAAGCCACCCAACCATCACAAAGGTTCCAATCGCAATTAAACTAGAGCCAATTAAATAGGGCCTCATCAAACGCAAAAAACTTACCCCAGAACTTAATATGGCAATTATTTCTGTTTTTGCTGCCAAATTAGCAGTAAAAAATACGGTAGCAATAAAAACCATCAGTGGACTGATGTAATTGGCCCAATATGGAATAAAATTTAGATAATAATCAAATAATATTTCTCTAATTGGAGCTTCCTTTCGAATAAAATCATCAATCTTTTCGGTATAATCAATCACCATGATGATCAATACAATAATCATCACTGCAAAAACATACGTTTTTAGAAATTTTTTAAGAATATACCAGTCAAGAATTTTCATCTTCAATCCTTCTTTGACCCTGTTTCAGGCTTGTAATCTACTCCCGAAAATAAATGTATAAAAACAGTCCGGGCAATTCGAAAATTAAAAGGAACTGCCAGCAAAGAGATTAAGGTAATTGGCACAACATAGCCTAAAGCCCCTGGGTCCCCAAAAAAATTATAGATGACAAAACCCCCAACCACCATGATTCCAACAGTAAGTGCATAGGAAACATACATGGCACCAAACCAGAAGCCTGGTTCTACTTCATATCTTAATTGACAAACCGGACAATGGTCATTCATTTGACTAAATTTCAAAACATTCCAAAATTTAAACTTGAACAAACGGCCCTCTCTGCATTGCGGACAACGGGCATTGATGACTGCACTTAACTTGGTTTGCTCTTCCATAGAATAAATATAAACCCAAAAATACGAAATATGAAACTAAGATACTAAAGAAACTAAGGGACTAAAGTGGGAATACTAAATCGCTTTAATCATTGTTATCACTCGAATCACGTAAATTAATTAGCATCTTCGATTCATCGTTTCTTCAATTCTTCCTCTTATCTTTGCATCAACCCATAAATTATAACACATAAATCTATGTACACTTTCTTCTTAACTTTACACTCCTACCTGCGCTGGGTAGTTTTAATTTTAGGCCTTTTGGCGGTAATCAATGGAATAAGAGGAGGTTCTTCAGGAGCTTCTTTTACTGAAAAAGATAGAAAAAATGGCCTATTTTTCATGATTTCCTTGCATACACAATTGTTAATCGGTTTAGTTTTATACTTTTTTTTAAGTCCGATTACCCAAGCGGCCTTCGCTGATTTTGGGGCTGCCATGAAAGATCCAGCAACTCGATTGATCGCCGTAGAACATATTACTGTAAATATATTAGCTGTTATTTTGGCTACAGTAGCCAATTCAAAAAATAAAAAAGCGATTCCTGATGCACAAAAACACAAAAATGCTTGGTTGCTGAACGGACTTGCCTTAATCTTAGTATTAAGCCGCATTCCTTGGAATCGTTTGTTTGAATAATGAGTAAAAAGTGCGTATTTTTGGATAGAGACGGGGTTTTAAACGTTGATCGGGTAGATTATGTTTACCGAATGGAAGAATTTATAATTCCTGATGGCGTAGTTGAATCTTTACAAGCTTTAAAAGCTGCAGGATATTTACTCATCGTTATAACCAATCAAAGTGGAATTGCCAAAGGTATCTACAAACGAGAAGATGTTTGGCTAATTCACAACGCTTTGCAAGAGGCAAGTGGTGGAATGCTGGATGATTTATATTTTTGTCCTTATCACGAAAAATTTGATTCCGCTTCTTTGACGCGGAAACCGGGCTCTCTCTTGATTGAAAAAGCTGCTGCCAAATATGATGTTGACATGTCTCAATCATGGATGGTAGGAGATCATGAAAGAGACATTACGGCAGGTACGCGCGCAGGATTAAAAACCATCCGTCTTGCACCTGAGGGCACCCACACCAATGCTACCCATTTAGTAGACGACCTGCGTGCGGCTACCAACATTATAATTGCTTAAGAACATGAAAAAAATTTACCTAAGTGACGCCGGGCCAAAAGTATCTCCAGCCATCTATGGCTTTTGGAGATGGGGAAAAGAAAAGAAGGAAAGCGCAGAAATGATGGAGAAAACCATCAATCTATGTCTTGATTTAGGTATTACAACTTTTGATCATGCAGATCGTTATGGTGAATATTCTTCTGAAAAATTATTTGGAAATATTTTATCAAAAAGTTCCATCAAACGTTCAGAAATAGTACTTTTTTCAAAATCAGGTGTCAATGTTCCTTGCGAAAGTCGACCAGATTTTCGTATACAACACTACAATTCTTCAGCAAAGCACATCACACAATCCGTTGAAAATTCTTTAAAAAATCTTCAAACAGATTATTTGGATGTCTATCTTTTAGATCATTTAGATCCATTGGCTGATCTTGAGGCAACAGCACTTGCACTGCAAAAATTAAAATCTTCAGGAAAAATAAAAAACATTGGTATTTCTGGATTTTCGGTACATCAACATCAATTATTGGCCTCGTATTTAGAATCTCCAATTGTTTCCAATCACATTGATTTAAGTTTATTAAATACTGCTTCTTTAGAAAACGGGACTTTAGATTATATCAAGCAAAAGTATATGCGCCCTTTAGCCGTTTCACCTTTAGCCGGCGGACAAATTGAAAGCGGTACCGATGAAAATGCCATTCGTGTACGCAAAAAACTGATAGAAATCGCAAAAAAATATGATAGCAATTTAGAATCCATTGCCGTTGCTTGGATTATCAAATTAGGTGCCCTCCCCCTCATTGGTACCTTAGAGGAAAATCGCATCAAAAACATTGTTAACTCCTTTCAGATCAATTTGGAGCACCAAGATTGGTATGAATTGTATTATGCGAGTAAGCCGTATGAGATATAAGCGGTGCACTAAAATCACCTACTTAGCCTCTCCTCCTCTTCCCTCTTGGAATAACTTTACTGCTTCTACTCGATTTTTGATTACGAGTTGGTTTGGAACGAGAATTGAATCGACTTCTTTCGTTTCCAATTAATTCTAAATCTATTGTTCGCTTGGATAAATTGGTGTTACTCACCCTTACCCGCACCTTATCTCCAAAATTATATACCCTACCGTTTGAACGACCAACAATTCGATAATTTTCTTTGTCTAATTCATAAAAATCATCATTTAAATCCGCCATTCGAACTAGGCCCTCACAAGATGTTTCTCCTATCTCTACAAAAAAACCAAACTCTGTCACTCCTGAAATAATACCTTCAAAAATTTGAGGTTCATGCAAGCTCATATATTCTACTTGCTTGTACTTAATAGAAGCTCTTTCCGCCTCTGCAGCCAATTTTTCGCGATCTGAGCAATGTTTACATTGGGCCTCCAAGGGTGCTCTATCAGCAGTTTGACCTTTATCCAAATAATGCTGCAACAACCGATGAGTCATCACATCTGGATATCTACGAATAGGACTTGTAAAGTGCGAATAAAAAGGAAACGCCAAACCAAAATGTCCGATTGCATCTGTGGAATAACGCGCCTTTGACATGGTACGAACAGCCAATGATTGTAGAACATGCTCTTCTGCTTTCCCTTGAATGTCGTCCATTAACACATTAAAGGAATCGCTAATATGCAAAGGGTCTGTCGAGACTGTATATCCAAATTTTCGAGCAAATGTGGAGAAAACCTTTAATTTTTCAGGGTCTGGCGACTCATGAACTCGATACACCATCGTATTTCGTGGTTCTGTTTTCTTCATTTCATGTACAAAAGTTGCCACACGCTTGTTGGCCAATAACATGAATTCTTCGATTAATTTATGGGCATCTTTTCGCTCTCTTGGATACACTGCCAAAGGCTTCCCATTTTCGTCCAATTCAAATTTTACCTCAACCGTCTCAAAATTTACTGACCCTTTACGGAATCGTTCAGCACGTAAAATTTTAGCTAATCGATCCAATTCTTTGATAACAGGACTGTACGTATCATTTGGTTGGAGGGCTTCCTCAATGTATACTTGAGCCTCCTCATAGGCAAATCGACGATCGGAATGAATGACGGTGCGGCCAAACCATTCTTTGACAATTTTACCGTTTGTATCCATTTCAAAAACGGCAGAAAATGTCAGTTTATCTTCATTCGGACGTAGAGAACAAAGTCCATTAGATAGTTTTTCTGGTAACATAGGTACCACGCGGTCTACCAAATAAACGGAAGTTGCTCTTAGGTAAGCTTCTTGATCTAAAATTGAACCTGGGCTTACGTAATGAGACACATCGGCAATGTGTACGCCAATTTCAACATTCCCATTTTTTAGCGTTTGAAAACTAATGGCATCGTCAAAATCTTTGGCGTCTTTGGGATCAATGGTAAAGGTTAAAACATTCCTAAAATCCTTTCTTTTGGCGAGCTCTTCAGTTGAAATAAGACTTGAAATCTTCTCAGCTGATTTCTCTACTTGTTCAGGGAAATGATAGGGTAATCCATATTCCAACAAAATAGCATGCATTTCGGTGTCATTATTACCCGATTGCCCCAAAACTTCAATTACTTTTCCTTCTGCTTTTTTGCCTTCTTTTGCCCAACTAGTTACCTCTACCAAAACCTTGTCTAAATGCGCAGCATTTAGGGTAAATTGTTTAGGAATATAAATATCTTGATAAATCTTTTTCGAATCAGGTACAACAAAAGAATAATGAGGCGTAATTTGAATTGTACCTACTATGGAATTATTAGCTCTTTCAACAATTGCCACTACTTCTCCCTCTGGTCGAGGACTTTTTTTATTCCGCTGAGGGAGTAATCGAACGCGCACTCTATCGCCATCTTGTGCTCCATTGAGGTCTTCAGTTGCCACCCAAATATCCTGCTCCCCTTCGTCGGTAAGAACAAATGCAAAACGTTGGTTGACATGGTCTAATTTGCCCTCCACCTGGTTTGCTTGTTTAATGTATTGAAAAGAACCATCTGCACTACGGTGCAGACGACCCTCTTTTGCTAAAAATTCAGTTACGTCGGAGAAAATCTCCTTTGTTTTGCGATCGCGAACGGCAAAAGCCTTGTACACTTGATTCAGCGAATAGGCTCGAAAATCATTCAGTTCAAAAAACGAAAGAAGATCTTCCTGTATTGAATTCCAAAAACCACTACCTTTATTAGATGAAGCCATAATGCTTATTTTAACAAAGGTAGTTATTTTTTAGTTCATAAATCGGAGGTTCAGGCCCAAATACCAGGTACGGCCATCGGCCGGTAAAATACCTGGGCCTGGATAACCCCCAGAACGTCTTGTAAAATACCTTTCATTTGTAAGGTTATTGACTCCGAATTTCAGGGTCGCATACTTTTTGAAACGGTAACTACCTGATAGGTCTTGTACCTGGTAAGCTGGAATTAGCCCTGTAGTGGCAGCAGCATTGGCTACTACCGTATTGGAAGCATCGGCAAAGGTTTCTCCTACATCGCTCATTTGCCAGGTCAAAGTCAACCCTTTTTTCGAATAGGTAAGTCCATAACGATTGATTTTTGAAGGCGCATTTTCTACTTTTTTACCTGCTAAATTACCTTCGATAATGTTTCCATTTGAAACAATGGTTGTTTTAAAATTTCTATAAGTTGCATCAATAGAAGCAATAGAAGTAAAGACCGACAAATTTCCAAAGCGCTTATCTTTTAACCAAAGTTCGGTCGGACTAAACTCCATATACCCTTCAAATCCATTAGATACCGTATGTCCCAAATTGGTACGATACTGAAAAGTAGCACCGTTTGTGTTTTTTTGGGTAATAAGACCCACACGATTATCATAATTCAAATAAAAATAATCGATATCAAAGCTCAAGTAATTGCCGAGTGTTCCGCGATAGCCCAAGTCAAAATTATAACCAGAGGCATCTCTAAGATTAGGATCTATAACATCGGTGGTGGCAGGAGGCAATAGATCAGAAGCCAATACTGGTCGATAAGCCTGCGCAATATTTGAATACACCCTAGAATTGGAATTTACCTTATATTCTGCACCAGCGCCTAATAAAACAAACGACCTACTCCTAGAACTTGGATTTGAATAAATTGGGGCTCCCAATGGGGATACTCCTGATTGTCCACTCATACTGGTTTTAATTTGTTCAGACCTTGCTCCAAGTGTAAATAAAAACTTTTGACTTGGTCGAAAAATAGATTCGGCAAAGGCGGCCATATTTGTATTTTGAAAAATTAAGTCCCGAAAAAATAAACCGTCAATCGAAAAGTCCATATCTTTCCCCATGGTCCCATTACCCAATTGTTTACGATCTATTTCCCCCGAAAAATACCTCAACCCAGTTGCTAAGGTATTGCGCCAAGAGCCCGTAGTATATTCTAAAATATAACGAATTTCAGAACCAAAAGTTCTGTAAAAATCCCGGTCTACTTGTCTCGCTCCATTGGGGTCTACCTCTGTAATTGCTTTGGTAAAACCCACCGAATTTCTCTCGGCAATAGTTCCAAAATTTTTCCAATTCATTTTAGATTTTTCGTTGAACACATATTCTGCTGTTAGTGCATAAATAAACCACGGATTGGAGAACCAATTTCTTTCGCGAGTACTCTGTTGTGCATTTTGATTGAATTGGGCTTCCGTTAGTCCGCCGGCTTGTTGACTTTTTGTAAACATATAAGTTGCTTGTGCGCCAATTTTTAACTTATTGGAAAGTGCATATGACAACTCAGCATGCGAATGATCGGTATTGAAAAACGAATTATGTCGCCATCCATTTCCAAGGCGTTTTTGATAATAGGTGGCGTAGCTTAGTCGACCGGCGGTCCCCCCTACATAATTGAATGAACTTAACAAATTGTTATTACCAATTGTATTTTGCGATTCAACTAATAATTTGGTTGACGGATCGGGCTTACGTAAGATAAAATTCATCAATCCTCCAAATTGGGGCCCATATTGTAGAGAACTGGCCCCTCGAATAATTTCGATCCGGTCGACCACTTCCATAGGAGGGGAATAATAGGCCTCAGGGTATCCCATTGGATCAGGTGTAATATCGTAACCATCCATGCGCACATTAAACTCCCACGAACGATTAGGAGATAGGCCACGTGAAGCCACTCCTAGCTGAATTCCTGAACCATCACTTTCCCAAATCTGAATCCCAGGTGTTCTTGAAAAAACCTGCCGTGCATTATTCATTGCCAAATTAGCTTGCAAATTATCCAATTTGATTAACTCATTTTTCTTTCCAGCAGCAATAGTAAAGTCATTAACCTCGGTCATAAACTCGTTTCCTTTAATACCTGCATTCCCTCTAACCACTACTTCTTTTAATTCGATGGATTCCTTCAAAGAAAAATTTATTTCCTTTTGCTCGGCATCTTTTAATTGTATTTGCTGCTCATAGGCTTGATGACCCACATAACTTACTTGAATTGTGTAGATTCCTGCTTTCAGACCCCTAAGGATAAAATACCCTTTTGCATTTGATTCTACTCCTCTAACCGTTCCTTTTAACCGAATAATTGCCCCAGGCAAAACCTCATGTTGCTTATTATCTACCAAACCGAAAATAGATGCTTTTTGAGCCGGAAGGATATGAACGGTTATCAAAAACAATAGCAAAGCAATATTTTTCATTTATATTTTATTTAGACTAATTTTAAATAGTGTGCAAATGTAAAGACCAAATCAAATAATTACAAGCTTATTTAGAATTAATTTAAATAAAAATAAAGACTGATGATTTTTATGAAACAACTTATATTTTAGGTAGCTAAATTGCAGGGGGTAAGGGGAAGTTGTTCCCCTTAAGAAATAGGGAAAAACATTCCTAACAGAAAATTGATAAAAAAAACGGAAGAATTAAGATTCTCCCGTTTTTCCATTTGATACCTATTTGAAAACTTACTATAAATAACGCAAGGCGTACTTATTGCTTTCGGTGTCTCTTTTCAGATTTTCAATAGCCTAAGATTAAAATTTATCTATTTAACTTTCATCACACCATTCATAATACGCCAGTGCCCAGGGAAGGTACAAACATAGGGGTAATCCCCTGGTGTACCAGGTGCTTTGAATCGTAATTTAACCCGACCATCTGGGTCTACTAATGGTGTATAAGCTATAATCTCAGGTAAATTAGGAATATAATTTTTGGCCACACCATCAGAAGACGTAATCATTTTGTCGGCAGCCAGTCCAATTTTTTCCATGGATCCTATTTGACCGATAACTAAATTATGCTGCATCGCATCCATATTTTCTAAAACCAACTCAACCGTTGCACCTGCAGGTACTTCAAACGTTTTTTGGTCATATTTCATTTCCTCCTTGACAGTTTTTAAAACAATTTTAACAATTGGACCTTGTTCCTGATTTGGTAAATCTACTTTCCAAAGTTCTGCCAATCGTCCTAAATAACCTTCATCTGATGGACTAATTTTACCAACCAAAGAAGCAACAAACTGCTTTTGTACGGCACTTAAATTGGCTTCTTTCTTTACATTCCAAGCATTAGCAAGGCCTTTCAATGCACCCGACATTCCTACAGATTGAGGATCTTTCATATTTTGTAAAATATCAGCAATTTCAGAACCTGTCCAAGCATTTGCTGCTCCTCTAAACATTTTTTCAGTGATGTAGCCATCCAAATTAATGCCTGAGTTTACAAGCAAATTCTTGCGATAAATGTTATTATTTCGATTACTTTCTCCCAAACTTGCTGAGCGGTCTATTTGAATGGTCATCTGATAAGACCCTGGCTGCTCGGCTGTCCAACCAAAATTTCCTGTCCATGGGCCGTTGGTATTTTTCGTAACAATTCCTGCTTGCCCTGGTAATATCCCTTCTGTAAACGTGTAGGATTCCATATCAATTTTTGAACCTTGCCCTTCGATGGTTAATACGATAGGCAACACAGTTCCCTTTTCTAAGGCCTTTGTTCCTCTATTTCTTACTTTGATTACGAAACTTGACCCTTCTCTTAATTTGAAAACTCCAGATTTAATAATAACATCTTCTACTACTAAGTCTAACCCATTTTCTTGGCCATCTAGGCTTGGATTTTTCACTTCTTTTGCTTCCTTTTCTCCAGAGAGCTGAGCTCTTTGCTGGCCTTTTGCTTGCATCCATGCTAACATGTTTTCTTTGCCTCTTGCCATCTGAAAGGCTGCAAGTGCATCTGGAATCCAACGGTCTTGATTTCCCTGCTCCGACTTAATTTTGGCCGCAATGGCAGCATCGGCTTTTGGATTAGCAGGCATCTCACTCAATGCTAAAATAGTATTTAGTTGAACCAATGAATCTTTATCGGCTAATAACTTGGACTGGATCAATTCATTAGACCACTGAAGCGTTCTAGGAAGAACTTGAACCGCATTCTTACGAACTGCCGCACTAGGATGTTTCAATGCCAATTTTAAAGCTGCCGCAACACTTGGTTTTTCTAATGCATTTAATCCCTGCAAAACATGTAAGGCATGAATTGCCCCTGGATTGATGCCAATTGCATCAACAGATTTATTTTGAATTAACGAAACCAATGAAGGAACAATGTCTTGTTTCCCCCTTTCAACTAATAAACGCTGAGCTGTTAATCTCCAGAATAAATTAGAATTTGTCAAAGCCTTCAGGTTCCCATTTATATCGTCAATCGACAATTTAATAGGCGTATAGGCCGGTGCATTGTTATATCCTATTCGGTAAATTCGACCATGAGTGTAATCTCGTAAATCCGTTTCATAGGCATTTCCCGTTCCATTGTTAAATCCTTTTGGAACAGGGTTGTGCTGAATAATAAAACTATACCAATCTGCTACCCAAACGGCCCCATCTGGACCCACCTGAGCGAATACAGGAGAAACCCATTCATCTGCTCCTGCTAATAAATTAAAGGCTTCTTTATCTGTAAAATCTGTACCCTTTTTCACCGTATTGTTTTGGTGAATGATATGACCTGTGGGTTCTGTGACAAAGGCAATTTTATTCCAGTACTCTTTCGGAAAGGCTCTCGCAGAATAAAAATTGTGCCCTGAGGCTGCCGTAAATCCTCCGAAAACGTCCACTTGGCGAACCTTTGGCGTAATTGGACGCATATCTTTATGAGTATCCGTATTTTTACTTCCGTTCAAACTGAAAGGAGCTTGCCAAATATTACGATGTGGAATAGGCATGTACCATCCATGTGCATTATTGGCCGTCGAACCAAAAATATCTCCTTCTTCGTTGATATCAAATCCCCAGGTATTGTTTGAGGTGGTTGTTAAATGCTCCATTTTTGATCCGTCAGGCTTAAAACGGAAAAAAGCCTGTGCGAAATTCAATGAATCTTTCCCCACTACACCCTTGAAACCCGAATAACCAATACAAGCATAAATCCAGTTGTCGAAACCATAATGTAAATTGGAAGGTCCCGCATGGGTATCTCCCGTCCCAAATCCTGTAAATAAAATTTTACGCTCATCTGCCACATCGTCTCCGTTGGTATCTTTTAAAAATACCATGTCTGGAGCTTGTGTAACGATCAATCCTCCATTGGCAAAAACCATGCCGGTTGGAATACTCAATCCATCTGCCCACCGAGAAAACTTATCCGCCTTCCCATCGTTATTGGTATCTTCACACAATAAAATATAATCAGAGCCCCCCGATTTTTTACGCTCATTTGGGTAATCTTTTGTAATTAAAACATATAATCGGCCTTTTTCATCCCATGCCATAGCAATTGGATGCATTACATTCGGTTCAGAAGCAAATAATTGTAAATTAAAATCGACCGGAACTTGAATATATTTCAAGGATTCTTCCGGGCTTAATGGGTATTGTTGTAACTGAGGTCCTTGACGCTTTTCATAGTTTGGAAGATTCGCTTCGCGATAGCTCAGCGGAGCTAATTTTAGATTTTCTAAAATTGCTCTTTTTTCAGGCCCCAAAGCCCATAAAATCCCTTGCTCAACTAAATGCTGAAAAGGAACAGAATTCCAAGTACGCTCGTCATGGCCATAAGCTGTGTAAAAAACATTCCCCTTCCCATAGGTTCGAACCCAAGTGTAGGGTTCAAGCGTTTGTCCCGGCTTATCTTTTGCTTGATCAGGCCCAATAATTCTTGATTGAATGACCACATTATCGGGTTGCAATTGTGTGTGTAAATACGTTTCATCAACCGTTTTAATTTCTTGATACCCTTTTAAAACCGGATGTTGGGGCAAGGTATTTTGAATGCGAATGGAGTCCATGGTATGTCTCCAAAATTGCCCACCCATCATTTTTACTAACTCTTTGGAATTTCTAAAATTAAATGAAGCACAATGTAAAGCAACAAGCCCGTGGCCTGATTTTACGTAGTCAATCAATGCCTTTTCTTGTGGTGCAGCGATAGAATCGTGGTTTGCATAAACAATCAAAGCATCAAACTTATTCAAATAAGCAGGATTTAACGATTTTAAGGACGAGGTATAGGTAATATTCATCCCTTTGACGCCCAAATACGCTTGAAGTGCCGGATAGCGGTCAAATGGTTTATGATGACCATTATCTCCTAAAAATAACAATTCCATTCGTCGCTGAGCGAAAGAGGAAAATCCTACAAATAGTAGAAGTGTGAGTATATAAAGTTTTTTCATAGTATAATAAAAGTGACTAGAGTGAATAGAGTGACTAAAGTGATTTTGTGATTAAAGTGCTTTAGTCACTGAGATTCTCTAGTCACTAGTTTGTTAAAATTCAGGTAATTTGATTATTTCTCCCCCCTTCATAGCTGATTCATGTGCCAAAATACCGACACAAGTCCAATTGGCAGACTGAGGTGCATTAGGGAATGGGTCGCGATCTTTTTGTAAGGCAGAAAGAAATTCATGAACAAGATGCGGATGCGAACCACCATGTCCACCGCCTTGGGTAAAGGATAAGTGCGTATTTTCATCCTCATCATATACCCCTTTGGTCGTAAACCGTTGAATTTCTTCTGGGAGGTAATGGGCAAAGTCTGGACAAACCACCTTCTCTGGGATTTCAGGCTCAGGTTTTTTGGCGGTATGAACAACCAATGGTTCATTTTCAATTAAAGGCCATTCCACACTTTTCTTGGATCCATACACTTCGAAAGACTCCCGATATTGTCTGGCCACATCAAAAAGAGAACGATATACTTGAGCACTTAAATCTGAATTTTTAAATTTTATATGCGCCGATTCAATAGCAAAAGGAGAGTTATAATGGGCAATTAATTCCTCACGAATCGTGCCCGACCCAAAACAAGAAACATATTCTGCATCTAATTTTAACAAGGCAGCTACTGGCCCAACACAATGTGTAGCATAATGCATCGGAGGAAGTCCCGGCCAATAATCAGGCCACCCATCCATGTCTTGCTGATGTGAAGATTTTAAAAATTGCACCTTCCCAAGTTCTCCTTTGTCATACAATTCTTTCATGAATAGAAACTCCCGAGAATAGACCACCGTTTCCATCATCATGTACTTCTTGTTCATTTTTCTACTCGCCTCCACAATGGCCTTACACTCCTCAACTGTGGTGGCCATTGGCACTGTACAAGCCACATGCTTCCCAGCAAGTAAAGCCTTCAAAGATTGCTCAGCATGCAAATGAATGGGAGAATTAATGTGTACTACGTCTATAGAAGGGTCTTGAATTAGCTCTTCAAAATCGGTATATCTTTTTTCAATTCCAAAGGCATCGCCTATGGCATTTAACTTTTCTTCGTTCCTTTGGCATATGGCATACATATTTGCCCAAGGGTGTTTTAAATAGATAGGAATGAACTCTGCGCCAAAGCCAAGGCCGACAATGGCTACATTAAATTTTTTCATATAATAGGTTTAAAATAAGAATCCCTAAATTAAGTGAGATAAATCAATGTAAAAAAAAATTGGTCAAATTTTTTATAAAATAGGACCACTTTGTATCAAAATAAAAATATGATACATCTTTAAAGAGGTACTTTTGAGGTGAAATCTGTTTTCTTATACCTATGATACGTTCTAAATTATGGTTTTAAGAGGCACATTTCTAAACTAGTATCTAAATGAAATATCAGCCTTTAAAAAAAATAACCCTATTTCTAGGGCTAATTATTGTATGTCAGCATACAATTTTTTCTCAATCGAAAAAATGGAGTATTGGAGTTGGTAATGCAATTACTGCCTTTGATTTCACAAATTCTATTGGAAACAAAATCGATTATTTGAAAAATGGGGCAGGGAACGCCTACATCATGGGTTATGAACAATCCTTATTAGATACCAACAAATTTGTAGGTCAAAGTACCCCAAAAGCCATTTATTACTTGAAGCACCAACAGCTAGCCAAATTTTTAACCCGTATTAAATTGGGTGTTCATGCTATTTTCAACCAATACAATGCCGTCGGAAATATTCAGAATTTTGACTTTGATTATCAAACCAATTATGCAGGTTTACAATTTTCTTTAGGGCCCTCCATTGCAATGGGGAAAAACTGGATCATTCAACCAAATGCAGTTATTTCCGCTCAACATATCCTTCAAGGCAACCAAAGAGTAAACTCTTCTTATATAGACTTAACAAATGATTCTAGTTTCAAAGGAATTAAAACATTTGTAGGATACGAAATCAGCATTGAAAAACAAATCAATAACTCCTTAAGTTTTTACCTAAAAGGTTCTAATACGCAAACGATGCAAACAAAAGAAGCAGGTATTGCGAATTTGAATTTCAAATCAAATTGCCTTCAAATAGGCATAAAAATTACAGGTAATTAATTGCATTTTAACTCATTGAAAAAATATGAAAAAATATCTAATATTTTTATTTTGGATTCTATCAACCTTATCGGTTCTAGCACAAAATAGAGCAATCAGTTATCAGGCGGTCATTATGGATCCCAACCAAATAGAAATCCCTGGTCAAAGTATCGTGGGTCAACCCCTTTCAAATGGTTCTGTTTGTTTAAAATTCAGTTTATTGAACGCAAATGGAAGCATTGATTATGAGGAAATTCAAACCACACAAACAGATGAGTTTGGGTTAGTGTCCTTATCAATAGGTGCTGCAAGTAGTACCAATAATCAAACTAAAATTTCGGTTTTAAACACAGGAAAATATTCAGATTTCTCAACAATTAAATGGGATGGCAACCGCAAATCCTTGAAAGTATCGGTAAGCTTTGATAATTGTAATTCATATAAGGTTAGCTCAAATGAGTTACTTAATTATACCCCCTATTCTTTGTATTCAGCAGGTGTAGATTATAAAAATGTAGATGGCGCACCAACTAAATTGTCTCAATTTTCAAATGACAAAGGGTACATTATTGAACAAGATTTAAGTCCAATTAAAAAAGATATTTTGCAGACGCAAAATAATTTAACCAATCTGTCCGACAAAACTGATGCAAAGTTGTTAGTGATCAATCAACAGATTGCAGTTATCGATAGTACCAATAAGAATACTACTAAAAAATTTGCTGCAATTGATACTACGTTGAACGCCTATAATAATCGTTTAACAAGCAATGAAACAAGTATCAAGCAAACAAATAACTACGTAAACCAACAGGTTGGAGGATTGCAATCGCAAATAAATTCAACCAATACAACCATCAATCAATTAGGTGTAACTTACGAAGTTGTCAATAATAAATCTCAGGATACAAATTTAGGTTCCAGTACGCCATCGAACGAATTATATCCTTCACAATTGGCCGTCAAAACATATATTGACCAAACAGTTCAAGATGCAGTAGCTAGCGGAGCTCCAGACGCAACCACCCTGGCAAAAGGAAAAATAAAGTTATCAGGCGATTTAGGGGGAACCGCGGATGCGCCTACCGTACCTGCTCTTGCCTTGAAGGAAAGTGTATCTAATAAATCCACAAGTTTGCCAACAGATGGATCTTCCAATACCAAATATCCTAGCGCAAAAGCGGTAAAGGATTATGTGGATGCAGCAATCAGCGGAGTTGCGTTTCAAACCAATTTAGATACCAAAGCAGAAAAGGAATCACCAACATTTACAGGATCTCCTGTTTTGCCAACCGGAACAATTGCAGTTACCCAAAATAATTCAGACAATTCGACCAAACTAGCAACTACTGCTTTTGTGCAAAGCGTCGTTTCCGCGGGTGTAATCGATGCAACAAGTTCGGTAAAAGGAAAAATTAAATTAGCGGGCGACTTGGGTGGCTCCGCAGATGCACCCACGGTGCCGGCTTTGGCAGATAAAGAAAACCTAAGTAATAAATCAGATAACACAAGCTTAGGAACAAGTACCTCCTTGTATCCGACTCAAAATGCCGTAAAAACATATGTCGATAACCAAGTAGCTTCTGCCACCATTGCAGATGCAAGTAGTAGTGTTAAAGGTAAAATTAAATTGTCAGGCGATTTAGGTGGAACTGCTGATTCTCCTACTGTCCCTGGATTGGTCAATAAAGAAAATACCATCTCTGCCGGTACTACATCGCAATATTATCGTGGAGATAAATCTTGGCAAACACTCGATAAGTCGGCTGTAGGTCTGGGTAATGTAGAAAATACTTCAGATGCCAACAAGCCTGTTTCTTCTGCTACCCTTACAGCATTGAATTTAAAAGAAGATGCAAGCAATAAATCTGATAATACCAGCTTAGGAACAAGTACCTCCTTGTATCCGACTCAAAATGCCGTAAAAACATATGTTGATAACCAAATAGCATCTGGAACCATTTCTGATGCAACAACTTCTGGTAAAGGTAAAATTCAATTAGGCGGAGATTTGGCAGGAACTGGAACAAGTGCAGCGAGTCCTATCATTAGCGACAATGCCATTACTACAAGTAAAATAAAAGATGGGGAAATAGTTAATGTTGATATCTCTTCCTCTGCAGCAATTGCAGATTCTAAATTAGCTACAATTACTAGTTCTGGGAAAGTCAGTAATTCTGCTACAACAGCAACCCCATTAAATACCGCATCTTCTATTGTTTCTCGTGATGTCAATGGAGATTTTGTTGCAGGCAACATTACGGCCTCTAGTATAAATGCTGTTATACCTTCAGGCCAAAGTATAGGATTTACCATCTCAGGCGGAACAACTTCGAAAACGTTAACTGTTTCTGATGATGCGAATATCGCTGGGACAAATACAGGTGATCAAACCATTACTTTGACAGGAGATGTTACAGGTTCAGGCACAGGAAGTTTTACCACAACCATTGGGGCTGGTAAAGTTACCAATAGTATGCTCGCCGGTTCAATAGATTTAACTACTAAAGTAAGCGGGGCTCTTCCAATAGCAAATGGAGGAACCGGGGCAAGCACAAAAGCTGGAGCTTTTGATGCTTTGTCACCCATGACTACAGCAGGAGACCTAATTTATGGAGGAGTAAGTGGCACGGGAACCCGATTAGGCAAAGGAACAGATGGACAAGTTTTAACACTTGTAAGTGGCTTGCCAGCTTGGGGAGCGGCCGCAGCCTCCGGAATCACCTCCTTAGGTGGATTGACAGGAGGAACACAAACTTTTGCTACGGGGACCTCAGGAACGGATTTTGCCATAACAAGCACAGGTACGACACATACTTTTGACCTTCCAGATGCAAGTGCAAGCGCTAGGGGTTTGGTAACAACTGGTTCTCAAACATTTGATGGAGAAAAAACATTTAAATCTGATCTCATTGGAAACAACTTGCTTAAGATTGGCACAGGCTTAAGTTCTCCAAATGCATTAGGAGGATTTACATCCGGATCTAACTCCTATCCTAGTAGCCCAATTGTTGGAATTTATGGTCCGATGGCCTCAGCTACAGAGAGTACATTGCTTAGATTGAAATTGCCATTAAATTATGGTTCATCGATTCAATCTTTGGCAGATTTTGTCATGTCGGGAGGCAATAAAAGTAAATTAACCATCAAATTAGGCAATCAAAACGATGACGATTTTGTAAATGCATTAACTTTAATGAATGCGGCATCAGGTAATAATCCTTTGATAGGTATCAACAATACCTCTCCAACCTATACTTTAGACGTTACAGGTACTTCATCCGTTTCTGGAAATTCAACCTTTGGTGGTGACATGAATGTAACAGGAGACATTAGTAACAGTGCGTTAACAGCCTCTAAAGCTATTTTTACGGATGCAAATAAAAAATTAGTAAGCACCGGAACGATGGGATTAGAACAAGGTGGCCTTGGATTAAGTTCTATAACAGCCGGACAAATCGTGTATGGAAATTCAGCTTCAGCTGTCGGAACTTCAGGTAATTTAAGTTTTGATAGTTCTAATAAAATTTTAAAAGTTGGTCCAGGTGTAACTTTAGGAAATGCAGAGGACGGATTTACAAGTGGTAGTGCTAGTTATTCCACAACACCTATTTTAGGTGTTTATGGTCCGGCATCGAGTACTTCTGAAACTACGCTATTGCGTTTGAAAAGAACACATAATCAAGGGACATCCTACCAAGCAGTTGCTGATTTCGTGATGGAAGGAGGCAATAAAAGTAAATTGACTCTTAAATTAGGCAATGAAAATGATAACAACTTTATCAATGCATTGACCATGGTGGGGGCCCCATCGAGCGATCTCCCATTGATTGGAATTAACAATACAAGTCCTTCAAAAACATTAGATATTACTGGTACATTAGCCGTTTCGGGGGCATCCACATTTGCAGGTGATGTAACTATTTCTTCTGGAAGTCCAGGACTTGGAAAAGTATTGACATCAGACGCAAATGGCCTAGCCACATGGACGACTCCATCCGCTGGTGGTGTAACAAGCGTTGGGGCCATTTCTGGAAGTTCAACCGCTAATGGTGCAAGTATTTCAAACTCGACATTGAGTTTAGCACCTGCAGACGGAACCAATCCAGGAATTGTGACCACAGGAACTCAGACTTTTGCAGGAACAAAGACCTTTAGTTCAACCATTTCAGGTTCCATTACAGGGAACGCCGGCTCTGTAACCAATGGAGTTTACACAACGGATAAATTAAGCGCTTTAGCTGCTACTACCTCCTCAGAATTAGCTGGAGTCATATCAAATGAAACTGGTTCGGGAGCATTGGTATTTGGTACATCTCCAACTTTAGTAACTCCAACTTTAGGGGTTGCGACTGCAACAACAATTAACAAAGTTACCATAACCGCACCAAGCACAAGTGCAACAATAACGATTGCTGATGGTAAAACATTAACCGCATCTGATAATGCCACCGTATCAGGAACAAATACGGGAGATCAAACCATTACATTGACAGGAGATGTGACCGGATCTGGTACTGGAAGTTTTACCACAACCATTGGGGCTGGAAAAATTACAAGTGCCATGTTAGACGCACAAGCCATTATGGAAGTTACTGATGAATTTACCGCTACAGCAGGACAAACAAGTTTTACTCTTACCCATGCAAAAGGCACTAACCGAATCATAAAAATGTATATAAACGGTATTCGAATTAGCAATACCTCCTACAGCGATTCAGGCACTACAGTAACTTATACTAAAACAAATAACGGGAACTATGATTTGAAATCTGGAGACAGAATTCAATTTGATTACTCTTATTGATAAAACCAAATATGAGAAAATTACAAAAATTTATTGGTTTTATATTATTTTTAACAATAGCTCTTCTTTCCTTTGAAAGTAAAGCTGCTACTATTGGTGTAAATAAGGTTTATGCTGGTTCCAATCCATCTGGAAACACATTCACATTTGCTACTGGATCAACTACAGTAAACATTGTCCCTTTAACCGGGCGAAATTTTTCATTTACCGATCACACCACAGCCACCACCTTTACGGTAACGGGTAGTAATTACAATGGTTTTTTGGAATATTATGACAGCAATAACAATTTAGTTTCCATTGCTGGGAAGATTGATAAACAAGATAAAGCTAATACAACTACCGATGCCATTCACTTCACGCCTACCACTGGATCAACTACTTATTTAATGATCATTCCAGCTTCGGAATCTAAATATACCAGATGGGGAACTGGAAATATTAGCAATACTGGAACCGTTGGTATGTCGGGTAATGCCCCAAATTTAAATACCATTGCCGCGGCAACTCCACAAATAAATTTATCGCTATACACGTTATCCAATTTTTCGAGTTGTATAAATACTGCGTCATCCTATAGTACAATCTCCGTTTCTGGAAGCAACCTTTCCGCAGACATTGTGGCAACGGCCCCTTCTAATTTTGAAATCTGTGCAACTGCAAATGGAACCTATGGAAGTTCCGTAACTTTTACAAAATCAGGTACAAGTGTTGCCTCTACAAGCTTGTATGTAAGATTAAAAAGTAATGCAACCGCTGGTTCTTATAGTGGAAGTGTAAGTTTTACCTCGACAAATGCCTCCTCCCAAACTGTATCAGTAACAGGCGACGTTCTGGTTACAACCTCTATTACGTCTTCCCCTTCAAATGTAAGTACGTGCGCCGGAACAGGAACAAGCTTTACTGTAGCTTCAGCTGGGGCAAATCTTACCTATCAATGGCAAGTTTCAACAAATGGAGGAAGTTCTTTTACAAATTTGACCAACACAGGAATATATTTGGGTGCTACATCTGCTACCTTATTTCTTTCCTCCTCAGTCACAAGCGCTTATAACAATTATCAATATAAATGTGTCGTGACGGGTACGTGTTCTTCTGCAACAAGTAATGCCGCTACTTTAACCGTTAATAGTTTGCCAGCCATAACTGTTCAGCCATCAAACATTGCTACGTGTTCAGGGACAGGAACTAGCTTTTCCGTAACCGCTACTGGGACGGGCTTAACCTATCAATGGCAAGTTTCAACTGATGGTGGATCAAATTACAGTAATGTGTCAGGTGGAATTTATTCTGGAGAAACTACTTCAACTTTAACTTTGAGTTCTAGCGTAAATGCAAGTTATAACAATTATTATTATCGTTGTATTGTAAGTGGCACCTGTTCTCCATCGGTTACAAGTACGGGCGCCAAATTAACTGTAAATACTGCACCATCAACTCCAGGTACTATTACAGGGTATAATTCAATTTGTTCAAATACCAATCAATACTATTCTGTTGCAGCCGTAAGCGGAGCGAATTCGTACACTTGGACACTGCCAAGTGGTTGGACGGGTTCCTCTACCACAAATTCAATCAATCTTGTTAACAATTCAAGTTCAGGTTCGCTTTCCGTAACAGCTACAAATGCCTGCGGGACATCTTCTGCCTCTACTTTGGCAATTACCGTTTCAAATTTACCTGCACCAACTCCATTATTTTCAATAGATAATGCATCACAATGTTTTTCGGGTAACTTATTTACATTTACCGACGCAAGTACTCCAGCCTCTGGCACAACTATAAGTTCATTAAGTTGGAATTTTGGGGATGCAACTAGTTCCTCTATTTCAGCACCCACTCATTCATTTGCAGCAGCAGGGACTTATAATGTTATTTTAACAACAACAGCTTCTAATAATTGCGTTGCAAGTTTAAGCAAAGCCGTAACCGTTAACCCAGCGCCAACGGCTACAATTTCAGGAACGACCTCTATTTGTTCAGGAAGTTCCACAGATTTAAGTATTTCTCTAACAGGGACTGCCCCTTGGACTTTGGTATATTCTGGATCCATAAATCCTATCGTCATTAATTCTAGTCCATATACCATTTCCGTTTCACCAAATGCCACCACAACCTATACTTTAAGTTCCTTAAATGATGCGAACTGTACAGCAGCTGCCGGGAATTTATCTGGTTCTGCAACGATTACAGTAAATGCCAACAACACCGCCTCCGTTTCATTAACTTCAAGTGACGCAGATAATTCCATCTGTTCAGGAGCATCTGTGACATTTACGGCTACCCCAACAAATGAGGGAAATGCCCCAACCTACCAATGGTTAAAAAATGGAAATTCATTTGTTAATGCTGGAAATACGTATACAACAACAGGTTTGGCCAATAATGACCAAATTTCTGTAATATTAACCTCTAACCTATCAACATGTTTAGTTGGTTCTCCAACTCAATCAAATACCATTACAACATATGTCAATCCATCAGCACCTGCTACTCCCGCAACGATATCAGGTACCATCGCTCAATGTGCCGGATTAGCTAATCAAACGTATAGTATTTCAAATGTATTAACCGCAACAAGTTACAATTGGGCAGTTCCAACAGGTTGGAGTATTACTTCAGGACAAGGTACCAATACGGTATCTGTAACTGTTGGTTCTTCTGGACAAAATGGAGATATTACTGTTTCGGCAAGTAATGGTTGCGGAACAAGTAGTTCCCAAATATTAGCCGTTACCGCTGTAAGTACAACAAATACCATTACTCTTTCTTCTGCTTCTGGAACTAATAGTCAAACTATTTGTAAAAATAGTGCGATCACTAATATCACCTATTCCACTACAGGCTCACCAACGGGCGCCACCATTACAGGACTTCCAGCTGGCATTTCAGGTTCATTTACATCAGGAACTAATATTATTACTATTTCAGGTACTCCTACTGAATCAGGAACTTTTACCTATTATGTAACATTGACAGGCGGTAGTTGTAATGCTAATATTTCGGGTACAATTACTGTTACAGCTACCAATACCATCTCCTTAAGTTCGGTCATTGGAACAGATAGCCAAACTTTATGTATTAATACTCCCATCACCTCTATAAGTTATACAACAACAGGGGCCACAGGGGCAAGTTTTTCTGGATTACCTACGGGGGTTTCAGGGTCATATTCTTCCAATACCGTAAGCATATCTGGAACACCAAGCGTTTCGGGGACATTTAACTACACCATCACTTTAACCGGTGGCTGCGGGTCGGTTTCAACAACAGGAAGCATTATCGTTTCTGCTGCCAATACAAAAACTTTATCCTCAGCTGTTGGTACAGATAACCAAACAAAATGCGTTAATACAGCCATTACAAATATTACCTATTCAACTACAGGAGCAACGGGAATCAGCTCTTTGGGCTTACCTGCTGGTGTTTCAGCTAATTTTTCATCTAATACCATTACCATTAGTGGAACGCCTACAGGAATAGGAACTTTTAATTATACCATTACGCTTACAGGGGGGTGTAGCAATGTCACTGCAACTGGAACAATAACAGTTGTTGCAGCTGCCTCTACCCCAACCATTACTAATTCTGGTAATTCAGCCGTCTGTTCTGGAAGCAATGTGACTCTTACTTCTTCAAGCGCTGGCACAGGAGGATCCTATTTATGGAGTACTGGTGCAACAACCTCTTCCATTTCTGTTTCTTCTGCAGGAACTTATACAGTTACCATTACAAATGCAGGTGGATGTTCTGCAACATCTGCAGGAACAATCATAACCCTTACTTCGCTGCCAACAATTACAGCTACTACCGGCGATTCACGATGCGGAGCAGGAACAGTAAATCTTTCAGCAACGCCAAGTGCTGGAACTATTGATTGGTTTGCCTCTGCAACGGGAGGGTCCTCTTTATCAAATGGAAATGCTTACAATCCTTCCATATCCTCCACTACGACGTTTTATGTTGAAGCTACTTCGGGTGGTTGTACCTCCTCAAGAACTGCAGTAACCGGAACTGTAACCGCTATCCCGACCATAACTTCTACAACTGATGCCTCTCTATGTATCCCAGGAACAGCTACTATATCTGCAACAGCCAGTGCCGGCACTGTCAAGTGGTATGATGCCAGTTCAAATGGAACCTTGTTATCAACGGGCACAAGCTATACTACACCTAGCATAAGTTCAACAACTTCGTATTATGCAGAAGCAGTCAATGGTTCATGTGTTTCGACTAGTAGAACTGCCGTTACAGTAACCTTCGGAAGTTTAAGTATATCGATTTCTGGAAGCACAACCGATTTCGACCTCGTTTCTCTAACTGCTTCAGGTGGAACCACCTATTCATGGGATGGTGGAAATACTCCAAATTCTGCTGCAAATACATTCGATGAAACGGGTACTTACACAGTAAATGTTTCTGATGGCTCAGGTTGTTCTGGTACACAATCTGTTTCAGTAACCGTAAAATTAAGGGGATTAAACAAATTTGGTGAATTAATTGAAGTAAAAGCAAACCAATTGAATCGATTTGGAGAAGAAGGTAGTAATAACCCCATTTTATCATCTGGCCAATTTAAATCCTATTCAAAAAATTTATTCTTCTACCTAGACGCTAGTAATAGATCAAGCTATTCGGGTTCTGGAACTACATGGACAGACCTATCATCAGGTGCTCAAAATACCGTTTTAACAAATGGCCCCTCTTATTCCTCAGCCAATGGTGGTACCATTACGTTTGATGGTATAGATGACTATGTTTCCCTACCTAGTGCATACCCAGGAAGTAATGACATAAGCATTGAAGCATGGGTAAACGTAAATTCATTTAATCGTTTTAAGGTAATTGCCAACATGGACAATTGGTCAACTGGATATATTCATTTCCAATTTTCAGGAAATGCCTTGCAATTTGCGTTAAATGGCGAATCCGATCAATATTCAACCTACCCATTTTTAACTTCCACGTGGTACCATGTGGTTGCCGTTTACGATAAATCTGCTAAATCTATTTCTTTTTATGTAAATGGTAGTTTAACAAATACAGAACAATACTCAAATCCTCCTCGAATTGCAAACCAGGCATTCAAAATTGGCGCTTGGGATGACAATAGCAATTTAGACCGGTTTTTTGATGGCTCCATAAATTTAGTTCGAATCTATGGCTCTGTTTTAAGTGCTAGTCAAATTTCAAATAACTATAACAACACTAAACAAAAATTTGGTCTATAAATAAAGACTGAATTATTCAAATTCTTTCATAAATTGCAGGAAACCTATTTACTAAAATGAATATTTCCCGTAGAGATTTATTGAAAGCTTCTGCCCCTTTGGCCGGCCTTTCCCTTTCTTCCCACACAAAAGAGACAAATGTGGCAAAAAACAAAAAAAATCTGACCATTTGTTTGAACCTAAGCACCATCATGGGACAAAACTTAGGCTTTATCAAAGAACTAGAAATTGCAGCAAAGGCAGGTTTTCGATCGGTTGAAATTTGGATTCCTACTCTTGAAAAATACCTAACAAATGGAGGAAGCATTGCCGAAGCCAAAAAAGTAGTGAAAGACCTAGGTCTAACCATTGAAAATACCATTGGCTTTGCCCCATGGATTGTAGATGAAAACGATACCCGTAACAAGGGCCTTGAGCAAATGAAAAAAGAAATGGGCTGGGTGCGGGAACTTGGATGCCTCCGCATGGCAGCACCTCCTATGGGCGCTACTCAAAAAGCAGATTTAAACCTTAAAGCTGCAGGGGAACGATATGGTAAAATTTTAGAATTAGGAAAACAAATGGACGTAACTCCTCAATTGGAAATGTGGGGACACTCCAAATGTCTAAATCGTGTGGCAGATGTCTTATTTGTAGCAGCAGAAGCTGGTAAAGAGGATGCCAAATTACTCTTAGATGTTTACCACCTCTATCGTGGGGAATCAAGCATAGATAGTTTGCACTTGGTGGGAGAAAATAGCTTGGATATATTTCACGTAAACGATTATACTACCAATATCAAGCCCGCAGATATCAAAGATGCAGACCGTATTTATGTAGGAGACGGAGAAGCCCCAATTGAAAAAATTATCAAACGATTAACCCCCAATAATCGAGCATTGGTCATCTCTTTAGAACTTTTCAACAAAAGCTATTATGCACAAGATGCACAATTTGTAGCCAACACAGGCTATCAAAAAATGAAACAACTTGTAGACCGTATTTAAATCCATGAAAATTAGCACATTCCTTATCCCAATTTCCAATTTCAAAATTGCTCGTTTAACGCTTATTTTCTCCTGTGTATTCCTTTATTTTCCCCTACTAAATGCCCAAGAAACAAAGCAGCACCCTCTGAAATTATGGTATAAACAGCCCGCAAATTATTTTGAAGAAGCATTAGCCTTGGGAAATGGAAAAATTGGAGCGACCGTTTATGGAGGAACTAAAACTGATTTAATCCACCTAAACGACATCACCCTTTGGTCGGGTGGACCCGTTGACCCTTATATGAATCCAAAAGCTTATGAATATTTTCCAAAGGTTAGGGAATTGTTGCTAAAAGAAAATTACAAAGCAGCAGACTCTTTGGTAAGAAAAATTCAGGGTAAATTTTCAGAATCTTATGCTCCGCTTGGGAATCTATACATTGATTTCAATCATGAACAAGCCCAAAATTATGTACGAGAATTAAGCCTTAATAATGCTCGTGCTAAAGTTCAATATACAGTAGGAAATACTACGATAAAAAGACATTATTTTGTTTCATATCCCGACAACGTCATTGCTATTCATTTAGAATCCTCTCAGGCCGGAGGCCTGAGCTTCCGCTTGCGGTTTGATTCAAAATTAAAATTCAAAACGAAAAGTACGCTTCACCACCTGCATGCAAATGGAATGGCCCCCGTTCGGGCGGATCCAAATTATGTCCGTAAGAAAGATAATCCAATTGTCTTTATTGATGGAAAAGGAACCCGTTTCTCGGCTGATTTTTTGGTACAAAATTATGGGGGTACTGTAACACAAACCGATTCTACTCTAAATCTAACAGGTGCCACAGAGGCCACCATTTTGGTGAGTTTGGCTACAAGTTTTAATGGATTCGATAAAAACCCTAGTACGCAGGGTCGAAATGAAGAAGCCATTGCACAAGAAATAATTCAAAATGCGAGCATTATTCCTTATCAAGAATTGGTTGCTCGCCATGAAAGAGATTACAAAAAATACTTTAATCGGGTCAAGTTAAATTTAGGAAACTCCAAAGCAGATTTACCAACTGATGAGCGTTTACGTAACTATGCAAAAGGAGAAAAAGATCCCTATTTAGAAACATTGTATTTCCAATTTGGAAGATATTTGTTGATTTCCAGTTCCAGAACCCCGAATGTTCCTGCCAATTTACAAGGATTATGGAACCCACACATTCAACCGCCATGGTCATCCAATTATACCATGAACATCAATGCAGAAGAAAACTATTGGTTGGCGGAAAATACAAACTTGCCAGAGATGCATCATTCATTCCTTTCTTTTTTAGAAAATCTAGAAAAAACTGGAAAAATCTCCGCTAAAACATTTTACAATGCCCCAGGTTGGGTCGTACACCATAATTCAGATATTTGGGCCATGAGCAATCCGGTTGGGGATTTTGGAAATGGAGAACCAAGTTGGGCCAACTGGAACATGGGGGCTACCTGGGCAACCACCCACTTATGGGAACATTATTTGTTCAATAAAGATTTTGATTTTTTAAAAACAAAAGCCTACCCGCTTATGAAAGGCGCAGCAGAATTTGCTTTGGCTATGCTTTTCCCGGATAAAAACGGAAAATTAATAACCGGGCCTGCTACCTCTCCAGAGGCAAAATTTGTGCTCCCAAATGGTTATGTCGGACAAACAATGTATGGAGGAACAGCCGATTTAGCGATGATTCGAGAATTATTTAAGGATATTTTGGCCGCTCAAAAAGTTTTGAACAACGATGCTGAATTTGCCTCGCAAATTCAAAAGTCACTTGATCAATTATTGCCCTATCGGATAGGTAGTAAAGGTAATTTGATGGAATGGTATTACGACTGGGAAGATCAAGACTGGAAACATCGTCACCAATCCCATCTATACGGACTTTTCCCCGGAAACCACATTCAAATTGAACAGCAACCAACAATTGCCAATGCCATTCGTAAATCATTAGAAATCAAAGGAGATGAAACAACCGGTTGGTCGAAAGGTTGGAGAATAAACCTTTGGGCACGCTTAAAAGATGGCAATCATGCCTACAAGATGTACCGAGAATTGCTGAAATATGTTGAACCAGATGGTGTTAAAATCAATTACCAAAGAGGAGGGGGAACTTATCCAAATTTATTTGACGCACACCCTCCCTTCCAAATTGATGGTAATTTTGGTGGAGCTGCAGCAGTTGCTGAGATGCTCGTTCAATCAGATGAATCTAATATTTTCCTATTACCTGCGCTACCCGACGAGTGGAGTTCTGGTAAAGTAAGTGGCTTGAAAACACGCGGAGGCTTTGAAATTGCTATGGAATGGAAAAACCACCAAATAGTTCGGGCTATGGTCAAATCAGAGAAAGGTGGCAAAACAGTTGTCCATTTCAACAACAAAACAAAGAACATTGCCCTTTCAAAAAAAGGATTTACAACGATTCACTAGCATATTCAAAAAGTTCTTGCTCAATAGCTGCTACCCAGGCATGAAACAATTCCGATTCAATGCCGAGGACCTCTTGAGCAAGAATGTCCCAATTAGGCGAATAATTAGATAGTTGCTGAATCATCTCTTCAAGGTGCCCCTCTTCTTCAATGATAATGGATTTTACATGGACTTTTTGGTCATTTGCACTCAAAATTTCTTGATAAACAGGATAGATTTCATCAGCGCGAACTTCAATTGCATAGGTAACTAATAAATAAGCCAACCATTTAAGTTCAGCGCCTTTTAGTCCTAATGTTCTTTTTAAAAATTGAGATACTTTCAAATCCAAATAATCTAGGTATAAACCCGATACTTTTGGACAAAGTAAATGTTGGTCTTCATAGCTCTCAAATCCCGATTCAACTAATTTATAAATTTGCTTCTTCAAGAAATACGCATGGCGATGCTCTTCTGCAGCATGCTTCAAAACCATCAAATTGGCAGAGGTCCTCGACTCAAATTTTGAGATCTTACGGGCGCCCACATTTTCCATATACGACAGGGTATTCAGAAATCGGGCATGTAAATTTGGATTTAATACAATTTGTTCTAAAATTTGTCTTAATTCGCTCATTTCAACGGTTTTTTCCGACACAAAGATACTTTTTTTATGAACATCCGGTACGAAAGTAATCCACATTTAACAGTTGATGATTTTATCTATATCTTAGATAAATCAAGTCTCGGACTTCGTCGACCTCTCCACAACAGAGAAGATATGCAAACCATGTTCGACTTAGGAAACTATTACATCGCAGCTTATGATGGAGAACGATTGGTAGGTTTAGCGCGTGCTATGACAGACTATGTTTACACTACTTATCTTTCAGACCTTGCCGTTGATGAAACCTATCAACACCTGGGCATCGGGAAAACCTTATTGTTTAAACTTAAAGAAGATATTCCAAAAGCCAAATTGATCCTATTGGCAGCTCCCGCTGCTGAAACATATTATCCAAAAATTGGGCTAGAAAGACACCCACATTGTTATTTTATTTAAACAAATAATTAACTATTTAACTATTATGAATAAAAGAGAATTTATCCAATCCATTGGGGCATTAGCACTGCCCATATCCTCAACCAAATGGGCGCCAAGGGATTGGTTTGAATGGGCAAAGGGGATTTCTGGTGAGGAGCTAGCCTCAAATGATTCTTTCTGGATGGGTATCCGAGGCAAATACGACCTAAGTGAAGAATTCATCAACCTTGAAAGTGGGTATTACAATATTATTCCACAGCCAACTCTTGAAAAATACATACAACATATCAAAGAAGTCAACCGACTTGGTGCCTATTACATGCGAACTGTGCAATTTGAAAACAAACAAAAAATGGTTTCCAAATTGGCAAACTTATTAGATTGTCCTCCGGATGAGCTGATTATAACTCGAAACACAACAGAAGCCTTAGACATGATCATAGGTGGATTTCCATGGGAAAAAGGAGATGAGGCTGTTTTTTCAGTTCAAGATTATGGTGCCATGCAAGACATGTTTGCCCAGGTTAGTAGGCGGTTTGGCATTGTTAATAGAGTGGTATCCATTCCAAATGATCCAACATCAGACGAAGAAATTGTTACGCTTTACGAACAAGCCCTTGGTCCAAAAACTCGCTTATTGATGATTCCACATATTGTAAACATTACTGGTCAAATTTTGCCTGTTAGAAAAATATGTGATATGGCCCACAGGAAAGGGGTTGAAGTAATGGTAGACGGAGCCCATGCCATTGCTCATTTTCAATTTTCGATGAAAGAGTTAAACTGCGATTATTATGGTTCTAGTTTACATAAATGGTTAGCGGTGCCCTTAGGTGCAGGAATCTTACACATCAAAAAAAATAAAATAGATAAAATATGGCCGCTATTGGCTGAGAGTATACGCGCTTCGGGAGATATCTCCAAATTGAATCATGTAGGAACCCATCCCGTAGCAACCGATTTAAGCATTGCTGATGCAATAGATTTTTATAATGAAATAGGTCCGGAGAGAAAAGAAAAAAGACTACGGTATTTACAAACCTATTGGACTTCGAAAGTTCGTTCAAATCCCAGGATTCTTATAAATACTCCTGAAGACCCGAAAAGAGCCTGTGCGATAGCAAATGTGGGGATCAAAGGATTGCCCCCACAGGAACTTGCTGAAATACTTCTAAAAAAATACAAAATTTTTACAGTCGCCATTAATCACTATAATGTGGTTGGTTGTCGAATCACTCCAAATGTATTTACCACTAGTAAAGAATTAGACGAATTTGTTAGGGCCCTCAATGAAATAAGTAATCAGAAAGCTTGAATAGCAACAGGGGCATACACTTTAGCCTCTGCGTGCAAAGGGGCTATTTTCCCCGAAACGGCATCAAAGGAATAGGCTACAACTTTGTGTTCGTCTTGACTGCCGACAAATAGGATTTTACCTGAAGGATCAAATGCAAAATTTCTTGGCTTTTTAGCTACAGGGTAGGATTTATTAAAAATTAATTGACCAGAGGGAAGAATTTTATAAACGACCAATTCATTTTTTGTAATTCGATTGGAACAAACCAACCAATTCCAATCGGGTGAAATTTCAATATGTGCAGAAGCTTTTACTTTCGCCTGTGAATCATCACAACCAATGCTCTGTATTTTTTCAAGTACCTCATTTTTATAGACAAAGGCATCAACCGTACCACTTAATTCATTGAGTAAATAAGCAAATTTCCCATTAGGGTGGAACGACAAATGTCGAGGTCCGGAACCTGCATTCACAAAATACATTTTATAATTTGGATAAAGGGTACCATCCTTTAGAATACGATGTTGATACATGCGGTCTGCCCCCAAATCAACTACAAATAAGTACTTTTGATCTGGAGAAATGACTACTTTATGAGCATGAGAAGATTCCTGACGAGAAGCAACTATTGATTTTCCATGATATTTTATCAATTGTTTCACGGGTCGCAAAATCAAGTCACTAAAATCAAATACACTTACACTTCCTCCAGAGTAATTGGCTACATAAACTGTTTTGCTTGCTTCTCGATAAGTAACATAACAAGGATCGTTTCCAAGCGTAGGATACGAATTTATGAGTGTGTATTTGCCGTTAGGCAAGCGTTTATATGCACTAAGAGAAGAATTCACATCGCCTTTTTCAGAAACCACAAATAAGTATTCCTTCGATTTAGAAAAACAAAAAAAGGAGGCATTTGCCTGTTTAATTTCGTACGCTTTTTGGAAACTTAACTTTTCAGAATTGAACAAATAAAATTCTAATCCTGCATTCTTTTCAGTGTAGGACCCAAATACCAATTGCAATATTTGAACTAGTAGAAAAATCATAATCGATGCATAAATTGTTGAATGCTATTGTTTTTCCAAGGAGTAAAGTCGCCCGCCAATATATGTTTTCTGGCCTCAGATACAAGCCATAAATAAAAGCGCAAATTAAACACAGAAGCTATCATTGCTCCCAAAAGTTCTTCGCATCGCATTAGGTGACGCAAATAGGCTTTTGAATAGTGGCCATGAAGCTCCTCTGCAAACATTGGATCAATTACCGAAAAATCATTCTTCCACTTTTCATTCTTGATATTGATGATGCCTTGACTCGTAAATACCATTCCATTACGGGCATTGCGGGTTGGCATGACACAATCAAACATATCAATTCCTAAGGAAATCCCTTCCAAAATATTAGCAGGTGTTCCTACACCCATTAAATAACGCGGTTTATCTTTCGGTAAAATATCTGTTACTTCATCTGCCATTTCATACATGTCCTCTGCAGGTTCGCCAACGGAAAGTCCACCAATGGCATTGCCAAAAGCTCCTTTTGAAGCAATATACTCAGCAGAAATTTTACGCAAATCTTTATAAACACTCCCCTGAACAATAGGGAATAAGGTTTGCTGATATCCATATTTCGGCTCAGTCTCATTGAATCGGTTGATGCAACGATCTAGCCATCGATGGGTCATTTCCATGGATTTTTTGGCGTACCCATATTCACATGGATAAGGCGTACATTCATCAAAGGCCATGATGATATCCGCTCCAATCGTACGCTGAATATCCATTACAGATTCGGGTGTAAAATAATGTAGACTTCCATCTACATGCGATTTAAACTTTACACCTTCTTCTTCTATTTTTCGACCAGTACCAGCCAAAGAATACACTTGGTATCCACCAGAATCAGTCAAAATTGGACCATTCCATCCATTGAATTTATGAAGACCTCCAACTTCTTCAAATGTGTCTAAGCCAGGTCTTAAGTATAAATGATAGGTATTTCCTAGAATGATTTGAGCTTTAATGGGATCTGATAATTCTGCAGTATGCACACCTTTTACGGTGCCAGCTGTACCAACGGGCATGAAAATGGGAGTTAAAATTTCTCCATGATCTGTTGTTATTTTTCCTGCTCGAGCCTTGGATGAAGCATCTGTATGCTGAAGTTCAAAATTCATCTTGCAAAAATACAAGGAATATTTGAGAGGATTGGCCTTTTTTGTTTATAAATGAAAGGGAAATTCAAATCCTAACAAATGTATCGATTATGAATTCTTCTCAAGCACATAAAGTCTTTCATTTAAAGCCTCAAATTGCCTTTGCAATTCGCTGTATTCCCTTCGAGTAACATATCGCAAATTGGAATTTTCATCTGGGTTGTTTATTAAGCTCGTTTGACCTCCTTGTGTCTTCCACAAGTAATAATCATTCAACTTAAAATTCAAAATTTCTGCAATTTTTTCAACTCTTGAAAGTGTTGGGTCCGTTTGACCACGTTCTAATTTTGAATAGGCAGAAATCGACATGTCAAGTTTTAAGGCCATATAATCTTGGGTTAATTCTTGCTCAAGTCTTAGCTTTCGGATATAAATAGAAAAATTAATCATGACCAAAATTCGAAAAGAAAAATGGAACAGAATAGTTCATAAAATGACAAAATTGTTCGTTTTATGACAATTTTTATCGAATTAGTAAAATTTTAATACTTTTTGTACAAAAGAAAGCGATTTTCATCCTTCAGATTTAAGATTACTTTTTCATCCTGCCAAATAAATTCTAATCCAACAAAGTCGAGTAATTGGGTAATATCCACTAATAGATTTTGATTGCTTTCCATCCATTTCTTAAACCAATTGCCTAAATCTTCCTCGTATACAGACGAACAAATCCGATAAAAATCTGACAAAGCGTATCCTTTTTTCAATTCTCCAAATTCTTCATTCATACCTAACATAACGTCGCGAATTGATTTTTGATGATTGAACTTTTTACGAATCAAAAGATCCAATCCAAGAGCCATTAATGCTCCCTTATAATATATTGAGACTCTTTTACCGGGCAAAGATTGCGCATAGCCATCTAACCAAAGATCTATCGAACTATCTACCAACGATTGTACATTTAGGTCATCTCTTTCAAAATGTAATTTTAGATTTCCTTGTAAACCTGCCACATATTCTTCAGGCGACCACACCTCAGAGGCATATAAAAACCAATCTCCTAAATATGTGGTGATTCCTTCCACTACACCACCGGAGGGAAAGATAACTTCTTTATCATATTGATAGGGGAATAATTCCTTAGGCCTAATCGTACAAATATTCCACACATGAAACAACTCATGCGAAGCAACTCCAATCAAATCTTCATATAAATCTCTTTCCTGGTCTCCTAAAACAATCATCGTACTTTTCGTATGTTCAACCCCGTGGTAATATGGTTTGGGACAAATCCAATGCATATAGGTATAAGAATCCACAGGGAAGTGCCCCATATATTGCAATTGAAAAGCTGAAAAGGATTGATACGATTTAAGGACTTTTTGATTAATTGCAAAAGATGGATCAAGGCCTCCAGCCTTGAATAAAATTCCATTTTCTACCCATTCAAAAAGGGATAAGTTAGGCGCTGACAAAAAGGGAGAATCGACTAATTCTTTGAAACTTTTAGCAAAAAAGGTATGTCCAAGAGTATTTTTTAAGGATGTTAAATATTTCCAATGATTTGGAAATCGTATTTGCACTTCTAAATCTAAATCTTCTTGTCCTGGTACAAATAAACAGCAAGTGATAAAATTGATATAAAGCATTTGTTCCTCAACAACAGAACCTCCGGCATCTTCTTGCTGGGCAAAATAATCCCAAGTTAAATGAATGCGCTCCCCTTTTTCTGCCTTGACCTCCCAGGTGGACCCACCTAATTTTCGTATTGGAAATTTTTCGCCTTCCAAAAATTGATACACCGAAGGAATATTTTTTGCAAAATGCTGTGCTTGGTACCGTCCAGGTCGCCAAATTGGCAACTGAATCTGGATATTTCCCCCCTCTTCTGCAACAAAAGTCCATTCAAGGTGTAAATAATTGTTCTTTTGTTGATGTGCTTGAATTTGATAAAAAGATTGTGCTATCATTTATGCCAATACTTCATGTAAAACTGCTAAAGATTTTATCTCTCCCATCGAATCCAAATGCAAATGATAAAAATCCATTAGAGCTTTCACCATTTCATTTCGAATCTCTCTGTTTAATTTTTCAACTTTTTTTAATTCTAGTAATTGGTACATCATTTTTTCCAATTCGAGTGACCTATTTCCCAATTGCTGAAACATTTCATGCACCGTGCCAGGAAATATCCCCACATACAACATCAAATCCCACAAAAAGAAAATATGAAAATTTTCAATTCCTGATTGCAAATCATCTAAAACCCTAATTTGTGATTCCAAAAATTCAAATAAAGGAATATTTTCTTCTTCCTCCTTTAAAACCTTATACAATACTTCCGTAAGAAATAAGGCAATACTCGATTTATGAATCGTATATGGAATTTCTTTGAAAGGGAAGTAACATTTTGCCTCCGCAATTCTACACAATCCTTTGCTTTTGATGAACATTTCCAATTCAAGCAGATTCAAAGGTTGAAACAAGGCTATTTTATGCTTTCCTTTACTGGAACGAACCCCATTTTCAATAAAAGACTTTATGCCTGAAGAACGTGTATAAATAGTTACTAAAATAGAAGTCTCCCGGTATCGGATGTAATTCAACACAATACCAGGAGACTTTGTTTGCATAGAGTGATTGATCTAGTGATCGATTTTATACATCCCCCAAGCTTTCCTGATAAAGGTTATTAGGCTTGAAACACCGGGGGAGTTCCATTAATAACTTTTCGCAATCGTAATAAAATCAGCTGCTTTCAAAGATGCGCCACCAATTAAACCTCCGTCCACATCGGCGCAAGCAAATAATTCTTGTGCATTTTGTGCATTACAACTACCGCCATATAAAATGGAAGTCGCATCTGCTACTGATTGTCCATATTTGCCAGCAATATGATTTCTTAAATACGCATGCATTTCCTGAGCTTGTGCTGCAGAAGCAGTTAAACCCGTTCCAATGGCCCAAATTGGCTCATAAGCAATAACAATTTTGCTAAATTCTTCAGCAGATAAATGAAATACACTTTCTGTAATTTGTTGAGCAACAAATGCTAAAAAGTCTGCTCCTTCTCTTTGAGTTAGACTTTCTCCACAACAAAAAATAGGAGTCAAACCATTGGCTAAAGCACTGTCTACTTTTGCTGCCAATTGAGCATTTGTTTCTCCAAAATATTCTCTTCTTTCAGAGTGTCCTAAAATCACATATCGAATTCCCATGGAAGCCAACATAGGAGCAGAAATCTCCCCCGTATACGCCCCAGAGGCTTTTTCATGACAATTTTGCGCAGCAACTGCTAAATTGGAAATTCCTTGAATCTGCCCATGAACAGCTCCCAAATAAAGCGCCGGAGTTGCCATGATTACTTGAACGTCTGCAGGTACTTCAGCTTGAACCAACGTTGCTACCTCCGCAGCTAGTGCTTGCGCTTCTGGAGCCGTTTTATTCATTTTCCAATTCCCTGCTACAATTTTTTGTCTCATTTCTTCATCTAAATTTTGTAAGCCACAAAGATACTGAATTATTATGAGTTAGGCATATCCGCAATAAAACAACAATGACATATTTTCTCCTTAAAATTCCAAAATAAAACCAATGGTTGGCGTTGTTTGTGCCTTGTCATTGATGATATAGGTTGGAATAGCATTTGCTCCATTCATTTGTAATGGTTTTCCGTCGGTCGTTTCAAATCCAGTATTGCTGGTATTTCGTTTAAAGGTAAAATAAGGAACTGATTCTGCCGCAGCCACATACCAATTGGTGACATCCATGAACAAATCGAGCGTAATGGTTTTGAAATTATATTTTTTGTCGATACGAACATCGCTTGAATGGAAGCCCCGCAATCGTAAGGTATTTAACTGCGAATAATCAAAAATACCTTGGCCTAATTTAACATAATTGGCTTGAGAAGCCACTTGGTCGAATGGTGTATAAGGTGCTCCTCCTTGGTACCTGAACCTCAAGCCCAACTCCCAATTTCTTGGAAATTTATAGCCCCAAGAAATAGAAAACAAATGACGATTATCCCAAGAACTGGCTACATAATTGCCATCTAAACCGGTGTACATACTTTTGTAAAAAGTATAAGAAAATACACCAAAAAAGCGATCGGTTAATTTTTGCTGCGCAAAAAATTCTATTCCATATGCCTTCCCTTGACCTGTTGTTGTTACAGGTTCGTTCCCCAACACATTAAAATCGGATCCTAAATTGGCTAATGAAATGCCCTTTTGTAAAGAAATGGGAACATTGTCGTATTTCTTATAAAATCCTTCCAATGTGAATCGCAATCCATCATTTACTAAATATTCTAAACCCAAAACAGCATGTTTACTGGATTGATACTCAGCATTTTTATTTACTAATTGTCCGTTTTGATTCGCAAAACCTAAAACCGTATAAGGGGCTAGTTTAAAATAATTGCCCACTGAGGCATTCAGTGACCATTTATCGTTTAATAAATAACTGATTGATAACCTTGGAGATAAAGTCCTGAATCCATCGTTTCCTGTAGAGGTAAAGGTATTCATGTCGGTCCGAAGGCCCGCACTTAATCCCAATCTTGTTCCCAAAAACACTTTACTTGCTTGCAAAAATGCCCCATATCGTAAAAAACTTGGAAGTGGACTGGTATAATTGTACACCACCGGTTCAGCATTTGGAGAAAAACTACTTTTCAATAAGGTAAATGTTTTATTGCTGTATTCAACCACTTGCGCATTTAAGCCATAACTAAGTTTCCAACCATTAAATTGTTGAGAGAAATCCCATCGTAATTTATTTTCAGTTTCGTTTGACTGCAAAGACAAGGTGATATCGCCCGTTTTATTTTGATTGTCCTCGTATTTTAAAATAGAATTATCAAATGCATTTCGACTAATCGCTAAATTCATATACCCATTGTCTAAAAGCTTTTTTAAACTTAAACCGAAGGTGTAATTCCATTGGTTAATCACCGGATTGGCATTATAAATATATAATTTCTCAGGTGTTGCTTTTTTGATTCCGGCAAAACTAAATTCATCAATTGCCCCTAAACCCATAAAGGTAAGGGTTGTTTTTTCATTGATTCGATGTGAAATTTTCGTTTGAAAATCCCAAAAATTAGGTCGAATGGGAATGTCTAAGGCTTGAAACAAAAACTGTAAATAAGACCTTCTTGCTGAGGCTAAAAAAGTAGTTTTACCATTTTTAGACAAGGGCCCTTCTGCTGTAAGTGCCAACTCCGTTGCACTCAAACGCACATTCCCTTGAAAATTATTTGGATTCCCCGTTTTTTGCCTGAACTGAAAAACCGAACTCAAAGCATTGTCATACCTAGCATCAAAAGCAGAGGAACTTAATTTTACATCTTCAATAAACGACACATTCAAAATACCTTGTGGACCACCACTACTTCCTTGGGTTTGGAAATGGTTTAAAACAGGTATTTCAATACCGTCTAAATAATAAACATTTTCATTTGGTCCGCCGCCGCGAATAATTATATCATTACGAAAACCACCTCCAGCAACACCTCCACCAACACCAGGCAAAATCTGAATTACTTTTGAAATGTCAAAATTGCCTCCAGGATTGCTCTTAATTTCTTCAGTAGTCAACTTCTGCACAGATAGCGGGGATTCCAAAGTTGCAACCTTGGCTGTTTTACGATTTTGGGTGACAATCACCTCTTGCAACTGATTAACATCGGGGTCCAACTCTACATAAAAGGTGTTTTCATTGCCAGAATTTACCACAACATTATAAATTTTTTGTTTTTTGTACCCCACGGAGGAAAACAAAAGATTAATACTTTTATAAGGAAGATTTAAGACACGAAACCTACCCAGTGAATCTGAAAAAGCCCCTTTAGACACATTTTCAATCTGAACAGTTACCCCTGCAATTGGTTGTTGGCTGTTCTTGTCTACGATTGTACCTGAAATTTTACCGTTATTTTGGGCCACCAATGTGCCACAAAAACCAAAGAAAAGTAATCCAATGAAAAAGTGTTTCATGTCTAATTTTTGCTGATGTTTGGTAAAACAATATTATGCTATTTTTGGTTCAAATAAAAAAGCCCAGGGATTCCCCTGGGCTCATTAAATCATAAGATTTCAAATCTATTTATAGATTCCTTCTAAAAATTTGTATCTACCTTCAACATTCGAGTTTTCTAATTTAGTATTTACATCCAAATTGATGAAAAGTGTTTCGTCTTTTGAATACGCTTTCCACTCTGGAAGCCCCTTTCCGTTTGGATTATACGTTTTAATAAAGTTGGCGAAATAATTATTCATGGTTTCAGAAACCTTGTAATCGTCCGCAGTCCAGGCATACTCCTTTACCAAATGTAAATTCCCCATACAGTATTCAATTTCACAAGCATGAGGTGCCCCAACCGGTATGGAAACCGGTGCAGGTGCAGCATTTGGATCTCTACGAACCGTACCACCTGCTAAACCAGATGCTAAAGTTTGATCTACCAATGCAGGACGCAATTTGCTGTATAAATAACGATACACTGGTTGAGAGGAATTATTACGATGTAAATCCAACCACTTCCATGTGGCATATACAATAAAGCGATCAGATGCTAAAGCCGTTGCTGAAACTTCCGCTTCTCTTTCTGAATGGGCCGGGTATAATTTCAACACTTCTTCCCACTGATTTGGATATTCTGCTTTAATTACATTCACATAATTTTCTACTGTATAGGGTTTGCCTCGCATAATCATCCCTCCGCCTACTTCTGCAGAATTCCAACCTGCCAGTAATGGAATTTGAGATTGCTCTTTGGCTGCATAAATTTCCCCTAATTTCTTTGGTAAAAAATACCCATCAACCACAACAGAAAATCCAAAACGCCCAGAATCCTTGTACAAGTCAAAAATCTCTTTTGTGCTTAAAGCTCTTAATTCCTTGATGGATTTATAACCCGCCTTCTCTACAAATTCTTTTCCTTGCTTCTCTGCCTCATCTAAAGTAGCAGGTGCCATTGTTGGGTGAATCCCAGCACCACTTTCACCAATCGCTGCATGCACCAATCCTTTTGCTAATGGAGAAGACATTTGATAAGAAACGGCAACAGATCCGGCAGATTCTCCGGCAATCGTCACGTGTCCTGGATCTCCACCAAAATTAGCAATGTTTTTTTGAACCCATTTTAAAGCGGCTAATTGGTCATAATAACCATAATTTCCTGATCCTTTATACGAAGTCTCTGCACTTAATTCTGGATGTGCAAAATTACCGAAAATGTTTAGGCGGTAGTTACAAGTCACAACAACGATTCCTTTTTTTGCCATGGTTTCGCCATCATATCGAGGTTCTGAACCATCTCCTGCCACATTACCACCTCCATAGAAATACACTAAAACGGGTAAGTTTTTAAGATTCTTTTTCGCTGGAGTCCATACATTTAAGTACAAACAATCTTCACTTAATCCTGCTGATCGCGACATCATATCCCCAAATACAACCGCCTGAACAGGTCGTGGTCCAAACGCTTTCGTTTCTTTTATCCCTTTCCATGGAGTCAAAGGCTGAGGAGCCTTCCAACGCAATTCGCCAACAGGAGGTTTGGCAAATGGAACTCCAAAATATTTTTGAATTCCTGTTTTTACATCGAAATTTCCCTCGATGATTCCGTGTTCGGTACTTGCCTGAACAGGCAAGTAATTGTTTGAGCCTTGAGCAAATGTCATGTTGATTCCGGCTAATAGCATACAAGCTAATGCGATTACTTTTTTCATAGGTTATTTATTGTGCAACTAAATCAAATAATTCTTTATCCAATTGTGGCTTCACTTCACATGTGTTGTTAAAATGCATCGTAGCCGTATTTTTTGAATCATATTTGGGCCAATTCGGCAAGCCTTTGTGTCCTGGATTTCCAGATCTTGCAAAATTAATCCATGAAGTACTCATTTTATCAGCCAATAGATACGCATCCTTAAATCCACCTGTCATTTCTTCGCAACGCGCAATATTTTGGAAAGCAAAAGGAATATCTATGCAATGAATTGCCTTGTATTTTCCATCTAAAACTGGCGATTGCCAGGTAAATAAATACATATAAACGGGTGCACCGCCTGTCACACTCGATTTGATATTGGCTTGGTACACTGCCCCAGGACGAAAACGTGTATCCACATCTATTAAATCCGATGGCTTCGTGTCATTTGGATATGCTTTTCGAACAGCCGATTTATAGGCTTCTGATTTCTCACCAAAATTCTTTTTAATATACTCTTCAATTTTTTCACTTGAGGCATCACTTAAGCCTGCCATCAAAGAAGGCATGAATTCATTTTTTACCGTTCCAATCAACAATGGAATATCTTTTGATAATTCCAGAGCCTTTTCATCAAACATTTGATACGGCAAAATTTCTCCGTCTCTACTTGGACCCCAACTCAATCCAAATCCTGGAGCTGGCTTACCTGCCGCTTTCATCTGATCTGAAATTGTTTTTAATGCCTTATTCCCAGCAGCAGCCAACTGCTCAAAGGGTACTTTCTGAATTTTATCTATTTCGTTGGACGTAATATTTAAATTTTTTAATACTTCAGAGGTTATCGCCTGTGTTGTTTCTTTTTCTAAAAATATTCCTCTAAATGCACCGCTTTGATTCACTGCCTTATGAAATAACCCTTTAGCCTTTGGCATTGCCATTAAAGTATTAACCTTAGCTCCTCCTCCCGATTGACCTAGAATAGTAACATTTCCCGGATCCCCTCCAAAATTAGAAATGTTTTTATGGACCCACATCAAGGCAGTTTGAATATCCAATATACTGTTATTCATTGAAGTCTTGTATTTTTCTCCATAAGCCGACAAGTCTAAATATCCCAATATATTCAATCGATGATTTATGGAAACTACCACTACATCCCCTTTTTTAGCAATATTTTCTCCATCATAGGAAGGCAATTCAATTGAGGAACCAGAGGTATAACCACCCCCATGAATCCAAAATAAAACCGGACGCTTCTTCCCATCATTTATCCCCGGTGTCCAAATATTGATTCGCATACAATCTTCATTGGTATATCCCCAATTGTGATTAAAAACAAATTCAGATTCATCTTGTACCTGAGTAGTTGGAGTTAATAATGGCGCTACCGGTCCATAAGTCAAAGAACTGCGAATACCTTCCCACTTGACTGGCCTTGCAGTTTCAAAACGACCTGCTTCTGCATAGGGTATACCCTTGTAGGTATATATAGTGTTGTGAACATACCCGCGGACTTTACCGGATTCGGTATTTACAACTGCTACGGTTGAGCCAGTTGTTACTTGTGCGACGCTCGAAAAATAGGAAAATGTACCTATTGCAATCGCAATTATTACTTTTTTCATAAAGGTTTAGATGTATTTATACTTCCTATTGTCAGGATTTGATACAATAATAATAAAAATTATTTAATCAAATGCTTCGTTAGTTCATTCAATTGCTTAATTTTTTCTTGAAAATCTCCTTTTAATTGCTTCCTGACCTTTTCCATCTGTTCGAGAGAGGTTTGTATTTCGACTGGAATGATGTCTTCCAAATAGGCTTTTATTCGCTTGGCCAAGGTGGGAGATTTCCCGTTGGTAGAGATAGCAATTTTTAAATCCCCTTTTTGCACAATTGAGCCCAAGTAAAAATCACATAAATCGGGGGTATCTGCCACATTGCATAATAAATTCTGTAAAGCACATTTTTCTTTAATGGTTCGATGCAGCTCTTTATCATCTGTTGCACATATCACCAATTGCTTATTAAGCAAATCGTCCATGGAAAAGGGGCGATGCAGTAGATGTACTTGCGGAAAATCCTTAATAAATTCCAATAATTCCTCCCGAAAAAATGGAGCTACAAAACTTAATTTAGCCTTTGAATCATTTTGTAACAAGGCATTGGCTTTTTCCAAAGCCACATTCCCTCCACCAACAATCAAAATATCTAATTGAGAGATTTTTAAAAAGATCGGAAAGAGTTTATTCCCTTCATTCATTATTTTTTACCCGCTAATTGTCCACAGGCAGCATCAATATCTTTTCCTCTCGATCGACGTACGTTCACAATCATTCCTTTCGACTCTAAAAAAGTAGAAAATTGCTGAATAGCATCTGCTTTTGCATTTAAAAAATCTGCTTGCCTAATGGGATTATATTCAATGATATTTATTTTACACGGAAACTTCTTTGCAAATGCTAAAAGCTCTTTCGCATCTTGCAAGGTATCGTTAAACTTATCAAAAACGATGTATTCAAGCGTAATTTTGTTGCCTGTTTGTTCGTAAAAATAGATCAATGCCTCTGAAAGAACCTCCAATGTATTGCTTTCGTTGATTGGCATGATTCGATTTCGTTTTTCATCATTCGCAGCATGTAGCGATAAGGCCAAATTAAACTTTACTTGATCATCGGCTAATTTCTTGATCATTTTGGCTATTCCTGCTGTTGAAACAGTAATCCGTTTAGGCGACATGCCCAAGCCTTCAGGAGAGGTGATTTTTTCGATCGATGCCAAAACATTGGCATAATTCAATAGTGGTTCCCCCATCCCCATATAAACAATATTGGTAAGTGCTTGCTGGTATTGCTGCTCTGCCTGTTCTCGAATCAATACTACTTGATCATAGATTTCATGAGGCTCTAAATTTCGCTTTCGTTCCATATATCCGGTAGCACAAAAACTACACGTCAACGAACAGCCCACTTGTGATGAAACACATGCGGTAACTCGCTCCTCTGTTGGAATTAAAACCCCTTCTACCAAATTTCCATCTGCTAAGACAAAGCTCGATTTGATGGTACGGTCTGTACTAATTTGCGATTCCTCTATGGCTACACAATCTAGCGCATATTCTTCTTCTAACCAAGCACGCAATTCTTTCGGGATATTTTGCATTTGATCAAAACTCCTTGCCGATTTTTTCCAAATCCATTCAAAAATTTGTTTGGCACGAAAAGCAGGTTGGCCATGAAGCATCATGGCCTCTTTCAATTGTTCCAAAGTCAATTTACGAATCGACTTCCGTTTCTTTGTGCTAGTTGATTCCTCCAAAATTATTTTTTTAATAACTCCCCAACTTTTGCTGAGATGGCCTTTCCGTCTGCCAATCCAGCCAACTGTTTCGTGGCTGCTCCCATTACTTTACCCATATCACCCGGACCTGTCGCCCCCACTTGTGCAATAATTTCAGTAATCTTGGCCGTCAACTCTTCTTCCGATAATTGTTTAGGTAAAAACTCTTCAATAATGGTTAATTCTACTTGCTCCTTCTCCGCTAAATCATCTCTATTTTGTGCTTTAAAAACCTCCAATGAGTCTCTACGCTGTTTTGCAGCCTTCATCAAAATCTTCATTTCAGCATCGGCAGAAAGGGGTCCAGATGCATTTCCAGACGTTTCTTCCAATAAAATCAAAGATTTAATTGCACGCAATGCACGAAGTCTATCTGCATCTTTTGCTCTCATGGCATCTTTGATACCATTTTCAATTGTTTCTTTTAAGGCCATAATTATATTTTTGTTAATATTTCTTCGATATATTCTCTGGAATTACTCAGTCTTGGTACTTTGTGTTGTCCTCCCAATTTGCCTCGCTCATTCATCCATGCATAAAAAGTGCCCTTGGGTGCATGATGAACTTTTGGCATCGCCAAGACCAAATCAAATGAACGCTTGGCATCGTAATCAGAGTTTATCTCACGAAGTGTTCTATCTAAAATTTCTACAAATTTAGTAAAATCTTTAGGGGGAACCGAAAATTCGATAATCCATTCATGACATCCGCTTTTACCTCCTTCCATAAAACAGGGTGCAGCTGTATAATCTACTAATTTTGAATCCGTCGATTCCAAGGCGGTTGAAATGGCTCTTTCCGCATTTTCTATGATTACTTCTTCACCAAACGCATTCATGAACATTTTAGTTCGTCCACTTATTTTAATTCGATACGGATTTGTAGATGTAAATTTTACAGTATCTCCTATTTTGTACCTCCATAGGCCAGCATTCGTACTGATAACAATGGCATAATTGATTCCAATTTTTACCTCCGATAAGGGAATTATTGATTCCTTTTCATTTCCCAGCTCGTCCATAGGAATAAATTCATAATAAATTCCATAATCCAACATCAATAACATTTCATCGGGCAACGAAATATCATCTTGGATACCGAAAAAACCTTCTGAAGCATTGTATATTTCCATAAAGGAAACCTGATTCGAAGGAAAAATTTTATCTTTGAAAAGCCCTCGATACGGACTAAAAGAAACCGCTCCATGAACCAAAAATTCAAAATTCGGCCAAACTTCTAATATGTTCTTCTTGCCTGTTACCTCTAGAATTTTATCAATCAATACGAGCGTCCAAGTCGGCACACCTAAAATACTGGTCACATTTTCTTGAGAGGTTTCCAATGCCATTCGTTCTATTTTTTGGTCCCAATCATTCATCAAAGCAACATCCAAAGATGGTGTACGAATCATTTGTGCCCAGATTGGCAAATTTTTCATTACCACCGCCGAAACATCCCCTAAAAGCATCTGGTCATTGAATGGATTACTAGCTAGGCTTCCACCTATGGACAATCCCTTCCCATCAAAAATCTTTGTTTCTGGTCTATTATGAATCATCAACGTGATCATATCCTTTCCCCCTCTCATGTGAGAATCTCCCAAAGACTCTGGAGAAACAGGAATAAATTTACTCCTTGCATTTGTGGTTCCAGAAGATTTTGAAAACCAAGAAATAGGACTTGCCCATAAAACATTTTGCTCCCCCTGCATCATTCGATCAATGTAGGGAAACAACTCCTCATATGTTGAAATGGGTACTTGTCTTCTAAATTGCTCCTCATTCTCAATTTGAGAATATCCATGTATTTTACCCCATTCTGTTTGCTTTGAAAAATCGATTAATTCAAAAAAACACTCTTCTTGTAACTCAATTGGTCGACGATACATTGCCTCTATACGAGGCATCCGTCGCTTCATAATCCAAGTTAAGGTTTCTGTAAGAATAGACATTTTAGGGATGAGGGATGAGGGATGAGGGGTTAGGGAATAGAGATGAGGGATAATCTGTAATGATGCCATCAACCCCCCATTCCATTAATTTCTTTGCTTCTTTGGTATCATTTACCGTCCAAGGTATTACTTTCATCCCCAATTGATGCGATTCGTCAATCCATTCTTTCGTCAATGAAGTATACGATGAGCTATATATTTCTGGTATAAATCCTAATTCCTTTACTACATTGGCGGGAGATTTCCGGCTGACCAACGCTGAGATAGCATACCCTTTATCGTGCTTCTCTTTGTTCAATTGTTTCAACACCTTAAAATCAAAACTTTGAATGCTAACATATTGCCAAGCCACCTGCGAATTAATCACAGAAATAACTAAATCCACAAAAGCGCCCACCTCTTTGGGTTGAGAAATTCCATATTCTGTTGAATCCGATTTGATTTCAATATTATAATACACAGGCTTGCCACTTGATAACCGAAAAGATTCTGCATAGGCCAATACCTCGTGTAATAGAGGTTTAAACGCTGGAATTGCCTTCTGTTTTGGAAAATTTGAATTCCCTCTTTTACCAGAATCATATTGTTTGATGGCAGAATAGCTCATTTCAAAAAGATTGAGTTTTTTTTCCTCTTCTTTTAAAACTGGCCGTCCATCTGGGTGGCTACAAAACAAAGAATTCATGTAAGGCTCATGGCTAACCACTACTTCTCCATCTTTCGAAATACATACATCCATTTCCAATACCACACCAAGTTCCAATGCTTTTTGAAAAGCCTGAATGGTATTTTCAGGTAAAAATCCCCTGCAACCACGATGTCCTTGATAAAATGGTTGTTGTGCCATAGCTGTTTGAAGAAAAAATAAAAATACAAACAATTTTTTCATCAATGAGGTTTTACCTTTTTTGTTAATTCATCTGAAACCAATTGATACATTTCCAAAAATTCATCAGGCTCTTTCACATATGCCTCAAAACTTCTGTTAACCAAAGAAGAGTCCACTTGATGCTTTTTAAAAATTCCTTTTTGAATTTCCTGAAATAAAACCAATGCCGAATCAGAACTTCCGATGTGTTTTTCATTGATCTTCGCCTCCGCCAAATGTATATCTGTCAAGATCAATGCCAACTTTTCTTTACTTAAAATTGCCTTTTCTGTAGGGCTTGAACAAGCCGACAACCATAAACCCAGAAGAATTAGTCCTCTTTTCATAAATACATTGTTCGCGAAACCTTTACAGAGAATAGAGCAATTTGCTCAAAAATAGGTAATTTAGCAAAATTCTAACAGCTTTTACCTTATAAAATGGATATTAGAAGCTTTATCAATAAGGCAAATCAAATTGAAATTCGAATCAGAAAAGCCATCAATTCACAGATGCATGGCAATTATGCTTCTGTTTTCAAAGGTTCAGGCATAGAATTTAATGATTTACGACAATACCAATATGGCGACGACGTCCGCCATATTGATTGGAACTCTTCCTCAAAAGGTCATGGTACCTTTGTCAAAATATTCAAGGAAGAAAAAGAACAGACCGTATTTTTTGTCATTGATAGTTCTGGATCCACAGAAATTAGTTCTTCCAAAGGCTCCAAATTAGATTCCATTAAAGAAATAGCCGCCGTTTTAGCTCTATCGGCAATTCAAGAGGCCGGACATATTGGTTTTTGTTGTTTTACAGATAAAATTGAAAAGTTCATGGCGCCAGCCCCTGGTAAAAAACATGGATACAAAGCCATTTCGGAAATTTTTAAATTTGAACCCGAAAGTAAAAAAACAAGCCTGCAAGATGCCTTGCGTTTTACCTTGCAGATTTTAAAAAGAAAAAGCTTGGTGATTGTTATAAGTGATTTTATCGATGAAAACTACCAAGACTTATTGGTTTCTTTAGGAAATAAACACGATGTAGTGGCACTGCAAATTCAAGATTTGCATGAATTTCAAATACCTAAATTAGGAATCATTCCTGTATACAATCCTGAAACGGGTAGAACTACTTATTTAAATTCCTCTTCCAAATCATTTAAAAAATTAATTGATAAACAGTTTATCAAAAAAGCGGACGAATTGGCTTTACTTTGTTCAAAACAAAGAATTGACTACGTTCGAATCTATGCAGGAGAAGATTATGTTAAGCCTCTTGTTAAACTTTTTACTGTTCGTTCGTAATGAATCCACAAGGCATACACGTTTGGGGCAAGTTTAAAGAAGATTCTGTTAAAGTCGGACAAAAAATTCATTATAGTCTTTGGGTAAAACATGATGGAAAAAGTGAATTGTTTTTCCCAAATGCACAAAGCAATCTTGCTCCATTTGAAATCATTCAAAAAGACTACTTCAAAACCAAAAAGATTGATGCAACTACTTTCCTAGATTCGGCGGTTTATCAAATGCGCCTTTTTTCAATTGAAAATTCACATATTGTTCAGCTGCCCATTTATTCGGCAACTGAAATTGATTGTACAGCAATCTATCCAAAGCCAGACACCCTCTTTTTAAAAAGATTAGTTCCTCAAGCAGAGCAATTAAATTTAGATTCATTGTACCAAACAATCCCTTTTGAACCATTAACCCCCAAAAGAGATATTAAAACATTCCTCTTTGATTTTCTACTCCTTTTGGTTTTAATTGGAGTCGTTAATTGGATTTTTGGTAAAAGAATTCGAATGGGGTTTGAATTATATTTGCTTTGGAGAAAACATAGAGATTTTAGACGCAATTTTGGTCGACTTGTTCGCAATGTGAATAATTCAGACACCGGACTTCGAAATTTAGAAAAAGCCCTGATTCTCTGGAAAACGTATTTAGAAAAAATTACTGGATTAGGCTTTTCGACTTCCACATCTAAAGAAATTATTGATTTATTACATGACAAACAACTGGAAAAAACGTTAAATGAAATGGATTTTGCAATTTATGGTGGCAATTATTCAAACAGTACTTTGCAATCATTAAATAGCTTAATGGATATAGCAGATACGATGTACAAAAGAGGTCAACAAAAAATCCACATTACCTACCGCAAAAAGTGAGATATGCAATTCAACATTTTTGGCAACAATTAAAATCCATTTTTACATTTGAATGGGAAAATCCTCTTTTTCTCTATTTATTAGTACTTCCAATACTCCTTTTTGTATTCAAATTTTGGATTCAAAAAAATAAACGCGCTCGCATTGAACTTACCATTCCAAATGATTTTCCAGAAAATAAAATAACGACCCTCCTAAGTTATGTTCCAGAAATTATCCAAAGCCTGTTTATTGTCTCAATAGTCATTGCCTTGGCAGGGCCTTATAAAAAAGTTCAATACACAGAAAACAAAGCAGAGGGAATTGATATTGCCATCGGACTTGATATTTCATCTTCAATGACCAATAAAGATGTGAGCCCCTCTCGTTTAGAGGTCGCCAAAAAAGTAGCGCTTGATTTTATCCAAAAAAGAATCAAGTATGATGCTTTTACCATTGTAGCTTTTGCTGGTGAGCCCAATTTGGTGAGTCCGATGACACAGGATAGTGCTTACCTAACTACCTCCATCCGCTTGCTTCAATCTGGGATCATTTCAGAAGAAGGAACGGCACTTGGAGATGCCATGGGAACTTGTATTAATCAATTAAGAGATAGTGAAAACCAAAAAAAAATAGGCATTATCATCTCCGATGGAAACAATACAGCAGGAAATTTAGATCCCGAAATATCCTCTAATTTAGCCCAACAATTTAAAACAAAATTTTACACCATTGCTGTGGGAAAAAACGGTAATCTGATTGACCCCGTTGATGAAAAAACATTACGAAGTATAGCGTTCCAAACCCAAGGAAAATTTTTTAGAGCAAGCGATGCAAAAGGATTAAATTCAGTTTTTCAAGAAATAGACAACCTGGAAAAAACTAAAATAAGAATTTATAAATGGGAAGAACACCTAGACCAAAGCCAAACATTTATCAGTATTGCCATCTTTTTATTTTTATTCAATTTGGCCTTGAAATTAACTTGGATAGGTAATATTTTTGAAGACTAACATGATTCTTTTTCCACACGCAAAAATAAATATCGGATTATACATTACTGAAAAACGTGCAGATGGTTTTCATAATCTTGAATCCGCATTTTTCCCCGTTCAATGGAACGATATTTTAGAAATTACACCCGCCGATTCTTTTGAATTCGTATCAACCGGTATTCCCATTCCTGGAAACAATGATCAAAACCTCTGTGTCAAAGCTTTTCAATTACTTCAGGAAAAATACCAAATTCCAAATGTGTGCATCCAGTTACACAAAATAATTCCTATGGGTGCTGGATTAGGCGGAGGCTCCTCCGATGCGGCCTTTACTTTAATGGGACTTCGAGATCTTTTCCATTTAACATTATCCAACCATGATTTAATTCCTTTTGCCAAACAATTAGGAAGTGACTGCACCTTTTTCCTCTGTGAAAATCCTCAATTTGGCACAGAAAAAGGAGATGTTTTAGAAGAACTTCCTATTTCCCTAAAAGGCTATTTTGGTTTACTCATATATCCCAATGTAGGTGTTTCCACCAAGGAAGCCTACGCCGGAGTTCGACCCCAAAAAGCGCCTTATTATTTACCAGATGCACTTAAGCAGCCTATAGTAAACTGGGAAAATAGCGTAAAAAATGATTTTGAAAATAGTATTTTTCCTAAGTACCCGATCCTGAAAGAAATCAAACAACGTCTATACGAGATGGGTGCAGTATATGCATCCATGTCAGGTTCAGGATCGACTTTATTCGGAATTTTTCACTCCACTCCGAATCCTGAATGGTTTGAAGAACAAAATTTCATCACAAAAATCGTTGAATTTTAAACTTTTTTGAGTTCAATGTTGTTATCATTTTCATATAACTTTCCATTTTATGCTTGAACAATCAATTCATATTTATACAGAAGCTACACCTAATCCTCATTCGATGAAGTTCGTTTTCAATTTTGAACTTCTTCCCGATGGCCTTTCTTTTGATTACACCCAACCTTCAGACGGCTTAACCAAAGAAAAAAACTCGCCATTAGCTGTTGCTCTTTTTGGATTTGATTTTGTTAAACGCGTTTTCATTACTTCCAATTTCATCACCTTAACGAAATCAGAAAATATCTCATGGGAAGATGAACTATTTGGAATCAAACAATATCTAAAGAAATATTTTGAAGAAAAAAAACCAGTCTTTTCAATTCCCCAAGATGCTGTAACAGATAACCAAGGAAATGATAGCCCAATAATTGCTCAAATTAAAGAAATACTAGATCAATATGTGCGCCCTGCTGTTGAATCGGATGGAGGAGCCATAAGCTTTCATTCTTATAATGCAGAAATTGGACAAGTTAAAGTCTTACTTCAAGGCTCTTGCTCGGGCTGTCCGTCTTCTACATTGACATTAAAATCGGGAATCGAAACCCTTATGACTAGAATGATTCCTGAAATAAAAGAAGTTGTTGCCGAAGGCGTATAATTATTCAACAACTTTATATTTTTCCTTCGCTTCGCTACGCGAAAAAGCATTAAAATGCCACCACTCGTAATCAATAGGCATGAAGCCTCCCGCTTTCATCGCATTGCGTAGTTTTAATCGGTTTTGATAGGCCTTTTCAGGCAATCTTCCCGATTTTAGTAATTCTTGCTCTTTGGTTGGATATGCCATTTCTCCAAAATAATCAAAAGGAGTCCCCATATACAAAGGAACTTGCTGATCATCTGCCAAGGTTAAATCGATTGCACTTCCATAATTATGAATAGAATGAATGGCAGGGTCTGCCACATAATTACTTCTTTGTTTTACAGGTAAATCCAACGAATTCCACAATTCCCATTGTTTTGCCAAGGGCCTTGTCGCATCATAAATTAAAAAATGCAAACCGGGATAATGTTGATTTAAATACTGTTGCGCCTTTCCAAGCATTTGAACAACCTCTTTTTGAAGGTAAGCATGCGTCAAACAGCCGTACACATCTTTTTTCATAAAGTTGTCGGGTGTAGCATATTTTAGCTGTACAAAAACCTCCGGCAAAACCTTTTGTACTTCTACCAGTCCTTGTTTTTTCATTTTCTCCTCATAGGCACATGGAGTACTTTGCGCTTGTATACAATGAATGGTAAAGGAAATAAATAATACCGTTAAATAGAATTTAGTAGATTTCATAAGCAAAATTTTATCTAAATTTAGATAAAATTTATTTTAAATTATCCTTTATGGCTATCAACTGGATTTGGTTTTTCTTTTTCGGAATCGCATTTGTCATTGCAATTTTTCAATACCTTTTTTTAGGAAATACAGAGATTTTTAAAACACTCGTAGACGGAATGTTTGATTCTGCCGAATTGGCCGTTATGGACATTGCTCTTCCATTAGCCGGGGTCATGACTTTTTTTATGGGCATTTTACAAATAGGAGAAAAAGCAGGAGCCATCCAATTTTTAGCCAAATTAATCCGTCCATTTTTTACACGTTTATTTCCTGAAATACCAAAAGACCACCCAGTACATGGTCAAATGATTATGAATTTTTCAGCTAATTTGTTAGGCTTAGATAATGCTGCTACTCCATTCGGATTAAAAGCAATGCAGGGACTACAAGATTTAAATCAAGAAAAAGACGCGGCGACTAATTCTCAAATCATGTTTTTAACCCTTCACTCTGCCGGACCCGTACTCATTCCATTAAGTATCATGGCGCAACGAGCAATTTACGGGGCCAAAGACGCTTCGGATGTGTTCATCCCTTGTTTAATGGCAACTTATGCTGCCACGATGACTGGTTTGATTTTTGTTGCCATTAAACAAAAAATCAAATTGATTGAACCAGTTGTTTTATCATGGATTGTAGGAATTACAGCACTTTTAGGAGGTATTTTATGGTATTTCTCCACCCTTCCAAAAGAACAAATAGAAATTCAATCTAAAGTGTTTTCAAATGGCATTTTATTCTTCATTATTTTTTCCTTTATAGCTGCTGCCTTTCGAAAAAAAATAGATTTATTCTCCACTTTTGTGGAAGGTGCTAAAGGTGGTTTTGAAACTTCTGTTCGAATTATTCCTTATTTAGTGGGAATGTTAGTCGCCATTTCTTGTTTTAGAAATAGTGGGGCACTTGGTTATCTAGTAGAAGGAATAAAGACCTTAATCGATTGGACTGGCATTGATAATCGTTTTTCAGATGCTTTACCTACGGCTTTACTCCATCCCATCAGTGGAAGCGGTTCAAGAGCCATGATGATTGATACCATGAAAACATTTGGTGCAGATTCTTTCGTGGGCAGATTGTCTTGCGTTTTTCAAGGATCTGCTGAAACCATTCTATATGTTATTGCCTTGTATTTTGGTTCCGTACAGGTAAAAAACATCAAATACACCCTGTGGGCAGGACTTACCGCCGACTTAATGGGTGTATTAACTGCCATTGCGGTTTCTTATCTTTTCTTTGCTTAATACAAAGGCATCGATAAACCTAGATGTATTCCCAATACACTTGGATACCATTCAGATTGGTCGTAACCGATTTTTCCCTTAAGGGTTGATTTATATCCCAAAACAACTTGCGGCTTTTGAAAAAATGCTGCAAAAGAATACATTTTTTTTACAGGATTATACGCTGAACCAAACCAACCAAATGCATTTGCCAAACTTCCTTTTAACAAAACAGTAGCGTCACCAATATTCCATTCTGTAGCAACATAAAACGATTCAACTCGATTGTTATCAAAATACGTTTTATTGCCTGGGTTTAAATCCGTTTCAGAATCTAAAGTCATAAATGGATTCCCTATGCTCATTTTCCGATACGTCCAACCATTGTTGTAAACACTATTATTAAAATAATTATCCTTACCCCTTTGCCAAGCTTGAGGGGCATTTGAGCCCAAAGGACCCCCCTGAGAGGCTGAATTAAAATACTCCAATACTAATTTTCGAAAAGCACTTTTCGACTTCGATTGAATGGATATTCCGTGCAATCCATCTGTAATATTATTGCCATAATACAAAGAACCATCTTCATAATAACTTTGGCGATAACCTAAAATTTTTACTTTTCCAATGGTAATTTCCGCACCCAAATCTATCGTTCCCAAATGGTTGCCAGCCCGATTCCATGCATCGTTTAATCCATTTGTTTGAAGATTAGCACCATTGTTTCCTAAGGTTAAACCTGTAACCACATACAAATAGTTGTTGAATGTAGCAGGAATATATCCATTTATACCAGAGTAATTATTGGGATCTGGGTAAAGCAACATTCCGCCCCATTGGACTTGATGAGTAAAGCCTCCGAATAGCTTTATCGCCGATTTTTTATTTCCCAATTGTCCGTAAAATGATTTCTGATGCAAAAAGAAGTGGGCTACATCTTCCCGATTATTCTCAAACCAACCATGTGAATAGGATCCTTTGAATGCAACGTTACCATTGAAAAAATTGGGATAAACCCAATCAGGAACAATAATCTCAACTTTAGGAATAGGCAAAGAATTACCCGACCAAACAAAAGAGCCAGAAGAAATTGTTGAGTCCACTAAACCCCAAGCTTGCTTTCGAATACCTCCCCACAATTCGAAAATTCCGTATTTAGCCTTTGCATATAACTCAGGAATAAGAATACCAGATTTATCAGTACCTACCAAAAATCGAACATCTGCACCATAGCCTACTTGTATGGACTTCTTGTCATTTTTATACGCTTGAACGTAGGAGGCTCCAACTTGCATGAAAGACCCTTTTGTAGGAATCGTACCATATTGGTTTGATCTCAACCAAAAAGGCTGATATTTTCCGCTAGATAACCCGTATTCTATAGATAAACTATTGCTTAATCCATCCTCTTGCCCATAAAATTGGGTAGAAATTAGTAAATAAAGGATATTAAAAAACAATAATCTGATTTTCATTATTTTTTGTGGTCGGCTAATTGAGCAATTAATTCATAACCTAAGCTTTCTATTAACAATCGTACTTCATTTTTATTTTTAAATGATTTCACTTGTGCAACCTTTCCTTCAAAAACACCAGATTTTACAGTAATAAAATCTCCCACTTTTACAGATTTACCAATTACCTCAACATTGACAAAATCAGTTAAAAAATGTTTGATCTCTTCAATTTCTCGATCTTGAACTATTGCTGGATTTCCTAACCAGTATACAAAATTGACAACATTTTTTTGTTGTCTAATAATCGTCTGCTGCTTTGCATAATCAATGTTGACAAAAACATATGACCGAAACAAAGGTTCTTCTACCCATTTTGTTCTGTCAGACCATTGCTTCTTTACTTTATTCAAAGGGCAATAACACTCTACGCCAGCTGCAGCCAAGGATTGGGCAACCTGTTTTTCACAGCGTGATTTTGTATAAACAGCAAACCACGCCATTTTTTATTGTTTAGAAAACAATTTTACATCCGCCTCCATCATGTCTTTTACCAATGCAGGCAAATCGTATTTTAATTTCCAACCCAATTGCTCTTTTGCTTTGGTCGGATCGCCTATTAATAATTCAACCTCTGTAGGTCTAAAATACCTTGGATCTACCTCCACCACAATGCGGTCTTTTTCTATTTGATAGGCCGGGTGAGAACAACTAACTACATATCCTTTCTCTTCGACTCCTTCTCCTTTAAATCCTATTTCAACACCAACTTCTGCAAATGCCATTTTGATAAAATCACGAACAGTGGTGGTTATTCCCGTAGCAATTACAAAATCTTCTGGTTTCTCTTGTTGTAAAATTAACCACATTGCTTCAACATAATCCTTAGCATGTCCCCAATCGCGTTTTGCATCTAAATTACCTAAATACAATTTATCCTGCTGTCCTAATACAATTTGGGCAACACCTCTTGTAATTTTACGAGTTACAAATGTCTCTCCGCGTAGAGGTGATTCGTGATTGAACAAAATACCATTTACAGCAAACATGTTATACGCCTCACGATAATTCACCGTGATCCAATAGCCATAAAGTTTGGCAACAGCATAAGGAGAGCGTGGATAAAAAGGCGTCTTTTCACTTTGAGGAACTTCTTGTACTAGACCATAAAGTTCTGAAGTAGAGGCTTGATATATTTTTGTTTTTTGTGTTAATCCCAACAAGCGAACAGCCTCTAAAATTCGTAAGGTACCTATTCCATCCACCTGGGCTGTATATTCTGGTTCATCAAAAGAAACCTTTACATGCGACATTGCGCCAAGGTTATAAATTTCATCTGGTTGTACTTCTTGTATGATTCGAATGATGTTGGTAGAATCACTTAAATCGCCATAATGAAGATGGAAATTAGAATGATCGACATGAGGGTCTAAATACAAATGATCAATACGTTGGGTATTGATTAAAGAACTTCTTCTCTTGATTCCATGTACTTGGTAACCCTTATTCAACAAAAACTCTGCTAAATAAGCTCCATCTTGTCCTGTGATTCCCGTAATTAAGGCTATTTTGTTCGTATGACTCATGTTTATTTCATTCAATCCGCAAGTTACAAAAATAGAAATGGCTTTCCTTAAAATTTATGAATATAACGGTAAAATTAATGACTCAAACTTTTGAGAAATAACTTTTCTTTTCAACTTTAAAGTAGGGGTTAACTCTCCATCTTGAATCGAAAACAACCTTGGGATTAATACAAACTTTTTCACTTGTTCATATTGGGCGACTGATTTCATGGTCAATTTTACCTCTTCATCCATTTTCTCTAGCACCTTTGGATGTTTTATTAAATCTTCATTGCTTTCCCAATGAATATCATTTTGTCTAGCCCAAAATTGTAAAGCAGCAAATTCAGGAATGACAATTGCAGAAGGGAATTTTTGTCCTTCTCCAACTACCATACATTGTTCAATAAAAGAAGATTCTTTAAGTTTATTTTCTACTAATTGTGGCGCTACGTATTTTCCTCCAGATGTTTTAAAAATTTCCTTTTTGCGATCCGTTATTTTCAAAAATTTACCCTCTACCATTTCTCCTATATCCCCCGTATGAAACCAACCATCACCATCAATTGCTTCAGCGGTTGCTTGTGGATTGTTATAATAACCAATCATAACAGAATCTCCTTTACAACATATTTCTCCATCTTCAGCAATTTTAACTTCTACACAATCTAAAATGGAACCAACACATCCCACTTTGAAATCGGGTGGATTTACTCGACTAACCGAAATAACAGGAGAAGTTTCTGTCAATCCGTATCCTTCTGAAATAGGTATACCTGCAGCCCAAAATACGCGAGATAATCGAGGCTGCAAGGCTGCTGACCCACTTGCAATTAAACGAATATTTCCCCCCAAGGCCTCTTTCCATTTACTAAAAATCAATTTCCTATAAATCGAAAGTTTTAAAGAATCTATGAAACCCAATGGTTTCATAGGGTCGTATTGTAAACCAAACTCAATTGCACCAAAAAATAAGGATCGCTTCAAACCTGTTAATTCATTTCCTTTGGCTAAAATTTTATCATACACCTTTTCCAATAATCGAGGAACAGTGGCAAACATACTCGGGCGGACTTCCCGAATATTATCGGCAATCGTTTCCATGTTTTCTGCATAATGAACAGAGACACCATAATATAGATACATATAAATATCTGTTCTTTCATAGATATGACAGAGCGGCAAAAAGCTTAATGCTTTATCTCCAACATGTAAATCAAAGAATTTTCCGCGAACCAATGATAACACATTGCTGATAATATTATGATGCGTCAACATTACTCCTTTAGGCATTCCCGTTGTACCAGATGTATAAATCAAGGTTAATAAATCTTCTGACCGAACGGCATCCTTATAAGATTCTAAAACACCAAAATCTTTACCTTCTCCTAAATCCTTAATCTCTACCCAATTTTGAGCTTCTTGAACCTGTTCAAAAGTATATATACCGATGATATCCTTTATTCCTTTTGATGCTTCCTTTGCTTTAAGATACAATTCTTCGTTTTCAGCAAAAATTATTTTTGATCCTGAATCTTTAAAAATAAAAGCGTAATCATCAATTGTAATTGTCGGGTAAATAGGAACTAAAACAGCCCCTAAAATCTGTGTGGCAAAATCCACAATATTCCACTCATTTCGATTGCTCGAAATTAAAGCAACCTTATCGCCCGGACGAATTCCAATCGTCAAAAAACCCAATGCCAATTCATTTACCACTTGCAAAAAGCCCGTAGAAGAATAACTCTCCCAGGAACCATTTCTTTTCTTGTTAAATAAAATGGGAACTTCTTGCTCTTTGTAGGCAGATAATAAATCAAATACTCGATTAAGTTGTTGATGCTTCATAGTATATTAAGTATATACTCAAAGTTAATAAGAGTAAGTCTGATTTGAACAATTTTAACAAAAATTTGTAATGAAAGATGTTTCTTACTGTTTATCCACAAATTATCCACAAGTAACAATCAATAAAAATTCTTTTTTACCACATATAAGACAAAAAGTAAATAAAATTGTTAAAATAACACAATAATTTTGATTTAACACCTTATATTATGCTGTTTTAGAAGAAAAACAAATTATCCACATTACTTATTTATAAAAAATAAAATTTAAATTTCTATTCTTTTTGTTATTAGTTATTGTTCTATGTGGATATGTGGATAAGTCGAATAATAGTTTATAAAATATTGATAAATAATAACTTATAAATTTTACTTATTGATTTGTGATGTGTATAACTTTTGGATAAGTAGTGTATAAAAATTGACTTGTACACATTTTTGCTTTAAAAAACTATTTCTTCACAAGTGTGTGTATTAGATGTGGATAATTTTCTGCTTATTTCCACAGGTTATCCACATTTTAATTCACAGGTATTGGTATTATTAAATCTGTTAATTCAAAATTGGCCTTTAATTTCAATTTTGTAGGAAAGAAAAAGATTCGTTCAGGCAATTGTTTTGATTTTAAATTGCCAGGAGTCCAATAGCCATCACCATTACGATCTTCAATTACTTTAATCAAATAGATTTCTGGTTGAATGTATTGAAATAAGAATTTTTCATTTGTTGTTAATTGATAAGATACAACTTGTTCTCGTTCATTAATTAATTGTACGATATAGGATGTCCCTTTTTGAATCTGATTTAATTTGCCAGAAATTAAACCATAATTTTCTATATCTTCTTTGATGATTTCTAATTCGTATTTATCGGTTGAATCTTGTTCAACACTCACAAAGGCATTTTTTTCTATTATTAATTTCGTTTTTTCCTTAGGCAAATGGCGTGAAGCAATTTTCAATTGATTAGAATACGAATTTAATTTTATTTGATTTTCAGATAAAGGTATTTTCCTTAAAGAGTCTTTTTGAAAATATATTTTTCGTATGTTCCACGAAGAAATAGGTTTTTCAAAATCAATCTGAATGGAATCTAATGGAGAAAAAAGAGATCCTGGTTTTGGATAGATATTAAAATTTAAAACTTGTTTTCCGATTTTCTCTTTTTTGTTTGCTTCTCTGAATTTAGATTTTACTTTAAATACTTTCGTTCGGTCTAAAGAATCTTTTGTTTGGATTTCTAAAAATAACGTATCGCTTGCATTCCAATTTGATTTATAGAGGCGTACATTTTGTTTATTTTCGATCTGATAAATAAACTTATCGTTTTTAGTAGAGTTTGATGAAATATGCAACTCTTTTAAACCTCTGTTGAATTCATATAAGATCGTTTTTGCCGTGGTAGTTGTTTTTAAGATTTTTAAAGAATCTGTATTTTGAATGCTAAGTTGAAAATCTTGTTTTTCAATATTGCTTTTTAACTCAATGAACTTAATAGGTAAAATTGCAAATGGTTCTTTGTTTGTATTAACAATTAAGTTATTATTAATATCTACAAAACTACTCATGAAGTATTTTCCTGCAGCAATATTTTCTAATTGGTAATTTCCAGAGGTGTCAGTTTTTGTAAAATAACTTGGTTTCACTTTATCAATAGCCAAGGTATCTGTGTAAGGATAAAGGGCTACTAATGCATTTTCAATATTTTTATTATTATCTAAATTTTTAACATTTCCTTTGATGGAAAGAGAGTCGATTAAATTGCCCGTACTAAAAACGACCTTTATATTTTTTGCTATGTTTCGTTCAGAAATATCACTTACTGCATTTCTAAAATTAAAGGTATAGGTTGTATTTTTTTGAAGTGCGGAATCTAAAATAATACTCAATCCTTTCGGATTGATTTTAGTTTCATAAAATCCAACAGACGGAGTAACCAATAGCTCTTGATTGATATTCTTGATGTCTACGTATTCATTGAAGAGGATTTCTATCTTTTTTCCAACATAATTTTTACTTTTTTGTGCAGGTATTGAAGAAACCAGCACTGGAGCTAAGGTATCTTTTTTTCCACCAGGTGGCGCAGCTACTTGAGCACAACTTGACAAGACCAAATTGTAAATCCCAAACATACAGCTTAGGTAGAATAAATAGGTTATCTTACTTCTTTGCATGCTCAAAGATGTATAAATTACTTGAATAATTTCCGTGAAAAATAAATGCTTTTAAATTGGAAAAAGCGCCTGTTATAAAGGATGAAATTAATTTTTTATGACCACTTTCGTACTCATTGCTCAATAAGCTAATGTAAAAACTATCAAACAATAGTCCCTTTGTTTGAATCAATTTAAAGCCATATTTTTTTGCTAACAATTCTATTGATTTGGGCGTAAAATGATGAATATGGCGGGGTACATCATAGGCAGCCCAATAAGCTTTAAATTTATCTGCATCGTGTGATTTAGGGTTAGGCAGCGCAATCAATAATTTTCCATTTGGCTTTAAATGACTTGTAAAAAATCTAAAATAATCGTCTAATTCATATACATGTTCCAAAACATGCCAAAGGCTAATAATTTGAAATTGTTGACTTTCTTTTATTTCTTGTAATTGGTTAACAATGGTAGCTTTTGTGTTTTTACGGGCTTGTTCGGAGGTTTTGATATCTAATTCCATTCCCATTGCATCCCATCCCCTATTTATACAAGCTTTAACAAAATGGCCATTGCCACAACCAATATCTAATAATTCATTGGCCTGTCGAAAGTTTTCAATCCAATTAGTTTTTTGTTTCAGGGTAACGTTTCTAACCCAATGGTATAATTTGTTAACGATTCCTTCATTGGTATTGGAATGAGAAATATAATTTATGGATTCATAATATTTCCCTGCTTCTTTTGCGGAGGGCCTTGGGTTTGTAAATAAAAAATCACAGCTTCTGCATTGTACTATTTTAAACACTTCTCCAGAGACCGTATAATCTTTTGCTTCTAGAAAAGATTCGATGTGTTGGCTCTGACAAATGGGGCAATTGCTTATGATTTCCATATTATCTTCCCATGAATAACAATAAAATAGATATGTCCGAGGCTGAGACGCCCGAAATCCTACTTGCTTGTCCGATGGTTTGCGGTTTTATATTTTTCAATTTAATTCTAGATTCTGTTGAAAGCGTTTTGATTTTATCGTAATCAAAATTTGAAGGAATTTGTAGGTCTTCCATGGCTTTCATTTTGTCAACCATTTTCCGCTCTTTGTCAATATAGCTTTCGTATTTGATAATGATTTCAACTTGTTCAACTTCTTCGGCAGAATATTTTTTTACAATTGGCGCAATGGATTCATGTTGCATCAAATGTTCAAATGTTAAATCCGATCTTTTCAAGAAATTAATCAATGGCGCCCCTTCTCTTATGGTACTTGCTCCGATTGACTCCAACCATGGATTTGCTTCTGTTGGTTTTAACTTGGTAGATTTTAACTCCTCAATCAATTGATTGACTTTTTGTTTTTTATTTTGAAATGTATCGAATCGATATTGATTGGCTAAACCTAATTGGTATCCTTTTTCTGTTAACCTTTCGTCTGCATTATCTTGTCTCAATAGCGTTCTAAACTCAGCGCGTGATGTAAACATACGATAAGGCTCATCAGTTCCTTTGTTAATTAAATCATCAATCAAAACCCCAATGTATGCTTCTGACCTTGATAAGGTAAATGGGTTTAACTGGTGTGTATATTGGTGTGCATTGATTCCAGCCATTAGGCCCTGGCAAGCTGCTTCTTCGTAGCCGGTTGTTCCATTGATTTGTCCAGCAAAAAACAAACCGCTGATCAATTTTGTTTCTAATGTTGGAAGTAGTTGTGTAGGCGGGAAATAATCATACTCAATGGCATAACCTGGTCTGAACATTTTAGCATTTTCAAATCCAGGTATCAAACGAATCGCTTCAAATTGAATTTCTTCGGGTAAAGATGTTGAGAAACCATTTACATAAATTTCAACGGTATTCCACCCTTCTGGTTCTACAAATATTTGGTGACTTGTTTTATCAGCAAAACGATTAATTTTATCTTCTACCGAAGGGCAATACCTTGGGCCAAGGCCCTTGATTCTACCAGCAAACATGGGCGATTGATCGAATCCTTTTCTTAGAACTTCATGTACTTTTTCATTTGTATGGGTAATCCAGCAGGAGCGTTGTTCTTGAATTGCTTGTTTGCTCAAATAAGAAAAAGTGCTTGGATTTTCATCTCCCTTTTGTTCCTCCATCGCCTCATAATTCAAGCTTCTTCCATCAACTCTTGGTGGAGTACCTGTTTTCATTCTTCCAGACTCAAACCCGATTGAAACCAATTGTTCTGTGATGCCGACCGCATTCGGTTCAGCCATTCTTCCTCCCCCAAAACTTTTTTCTCCAATATGGATTAAGCCATTTAAAAATGTTCCATTTGTGAGCACAACGGATGGAGCATTGAATTGCATCCCCATTCGTGTTTTGACCCCAGTTACTTTGTTTTTTTGAATGATTAATTCCTGAACAGAATCTTGCCAGAAGTCTACATTTTCATTTTGTTCCAAGGCTAATCTCCATTCTTCAGCAAAACGCATTCGGTCGGATTGGCACCTTGGCGACCACATCGCAGGACCCTTTGAACGATTCAACATGCGGAATTGGATCATTGTTTTATCAGAAATGATTCCAGACATGCCTCCTAAAGCATCTATCTCACGAACGATTTGTCCTTTCGCCACCCCCCCCATTGCAGGGTTACAAGACATTTGTGCGATAGTTTGAAGATTCATGGTTATAAGCATAACCTTTGAACCCATTCTAGCCGCTGCATTAGCCGCTTCGCATCCGGCGTGTCCGGCCCCCACTACTATGACGTCGTAATTGTATTGCATTTTGTTTAATGTTTCACGTGAAACATTTTAATTCCAATTAATCGTTTGCAAATAATAATCTTCTTTTTCTCGCATGGTTTTTTGGTCTTCAATTTTCTTGTCTTTATAGCCAAGCAAATGCAATAAACCATGGACCATTACGCGATATAATTCTGTGTTTTCGCTAGCAAGGTTTTTCCCATTTTCAATTACTCGTTCGAAAGAAATATAGATGTCTCCTTCTACGATTTTTGAATCCTCTGATTGATCAAAAGTAATGATATCCGTTAATGTGTTATGATTCAAATATGTTTGGTTCATTTCTAATAAATATGCATCCGAACAGAATACATAATTGAGTTCTTTTATTTTTTTTCCTTCTTCATTAGACACGCTCTTAAGCCACGATTTTATAGCTCGTTTATTGTTCAATGGTACACGGATGTCTTCTTCAAAAAAATGAATCATAATTACTCGAAAGCGCAAATTTACTAAAAAGCATCCTTGAAATGTTCAATTTCATAATGTTTTGCAAAAAAAGTAATGGCAATTATGTCAAATTGAACATTTCCCCTCCAATTATGTTCCATTTGGTAGACATTTGCAGCAGAGTGAATGAGATTTATTTTTTCCCTTGTTACCTGCTGCTCAGGATAAACGCCCATCTTTCCCTTGAGCGACTTCACCTCAATGAATACGATAAAATTTTCTTTTTTAACGATTATATCTACCTCTGATTTTCCTCGTCTGTAATTTTTATCAACGAGTTGGTAGTTTTTTTCCATTAAATAATTTGCTGCAATCTCTTCTGCTTGTTTACCTTGCACCAGATGTTTAGCCATTGTTGTATCTTTGTTAATTAAATGTAGTGGGATTAGGTTTGTTAGCCTAACAGGTTCTTGATAAGTATGGAAAAGAATAAAAATGTTCAATTTGTTGATTTGGGGAAAGTCGATTATAAAGCAACTTGGGACTTCCAAGAATCGCTTTTGGGTCATGTTTCCGAAATAAAACTGGGCAATAGAAAACGCTCGCAGGAAGATCAGTTGAACACCCCTAATTTCATGCTATTCTGTGAGCATCCTCATGTATACACCTTAGGTAAAAGTGGTAACGAGGATCATTTGTTGCTGCAACCTGCATTTTTGAGCCAAATTGGAGCTAGTTATTTTAAAATCAACAGAGGGGGCGATATTACGTACCATGGCCCTGGTCAATTAGTCGGATATCCAATTTTAGATTTAGAGAATTTTACTACAGACATACACCTGTATCTACGTAATTTAGAAGAAGTAATTATACAATCTTGTCTGGAATTTGGTTTACTAGCAGGAAGAGTGGATAATTTAACAGGAGTTTGGATTGACCCGGATTCGTCTAATAAAAGAAAAATTTGTGCCATGGGAGTCAAAGCATCCAGATGGATTACCATGCACGGTTTCGCTTTGAATATTAACACGGATTTAAGTTATTTTCAACACATTGTACCTTGTGGAATTATGGAATATGGGGTTACTTCTTTGGAAAAAGAATTAGGCTATCGAGTAGATGAAAAAAGGGTCAAGGAGATTGTTTTACACCATTTTAAGCAGCTTTTTGAAACGAATATTCAGCATGTTTCACGTGAAACATTGGAAAAATTAGTATGATCTTATGAAAGTAATGAAGAATACACTTTTTATAGACATTGAAACGGCTAGTGGAAAGGCTGATTTTAGTTTATTGTCGCCCAAAATGCAATCCTTGTGGCTTCGAAAAGCCAAAAATTTACCTAATCCAATGAATCTTTCATTGGAAGAACTGTATTTTGATAAGGCAGCGCTTTATGCAGAATTTGGTAAAATAATATGTATTGGCATGGGATTTTTATATCAGGATAAAGAGAAAGGATTGTCGTTCAAAGTAAAAACAATAGCGAGTGATCAGGAGGAAGAACTCCTTTCTACTTTTATCAGCTTTATCAATTCTACGTATAAAAATAAAGAATTAAGCCTTGTAGCTCACAATGGCAAGGAGTTTGATTTTCCATATTTATGCAGGAGAATGTTGGTTCACTCATTGGAAATACCAAAGCAGTTGCAACTTCAAGGTAAAAAACCTTGGGAGGTTGTACATGTTGATACGATGGAATTATGGAAATTTGGAGACCGGAAAGCCTACACTTCTTTGGAATTATTGACTGAAATTCTAAGTATTGGCGAAGCCAAATCAAATCTTTCAGGTGATAAGGTAAACGAAACCTATTATAAACAAAATAACCTTTCAGCTATTGAGGACTACTGTAAGGAAGATGTAATTTTAGTGGCTCAACTATTTTTACGATTTAATTTTCAAAAACAAGTTGAACCACTTAATATTATCAGCATCTAATTATACTATTTTTGCCGGATTTCCAAAAACTCTTTTTGAATTGGGTAAATTTTCTATTACAACACTACCAGCTCCAATGCTAGCCGATTTCCCAATTTTGATCGAGCCAACAATTGTTGCATTGATACCTACAAAAGCATTGTTTTCTATTTTTGCTTCTTTTCCTATTACACTACCACTGCCAATTTGTACAAATTCCTCCAAGATTACACCAGTTTCTACAATTACACCTGCCCCGATAACACAGTGATCTCCAATTCTGCAAGAAGGTTGAATGATTGCATTGTTTCCAAGAAAAATTCCATAACCAATTGAGTGAACATCTGCTATGCTTGCTTCCGGGTGAATGGCATTCACTGGTTTTGTTTTACAATCCTCTATGATCGTTTCAATCATTTTTTTCCTTTCAATAGGATTTTCTAGGGCAACAAAAACATTACAATTTTTGCCAATTAAACTCCAATATTGTTCATCCTCTGTAGAGCCTAAAACAGGAATTTCGCCAATAAACGCATCCTTTTTTTTGGGATCATCCTCTAAAAAACCATAGATTACTACATTGTTTTTTTGAAAGATATTTGCTACTTCTAAGGCAAAAGAGTTGACTCCTATGATGATTACGGGTAATGAGGTCATATTGTTTGATTAATTTTTAAGGTATATTCTGATAATTTAAATTTAATTTTGTTATTTTCTGATAAAATAAATTCATCATATTCTTCCCCTTTTACAGGTAATTTGTCCTCAAATAGGGATAAATTACTACCATTTATTTCTGTTAAGCCATATAAATGTGACATATCACCAATATCCTCCAATATCCATTTAAAGCTGATAGGATTTTCGTCTGATGCTATTTCTTTTATATTAAATATGAGGTCGGCTCTACTGTTTCCGGTATGGTCTAATGGTGCATTTTTAATTTTTAAATCGGTTATATATTTATCATTTGTAGGAAGGGAAAGGTATTCATTTAAATCTTCCTTTTCCAAGTCATTGGATATGATTTTATGGAAAGATTCCAATAACATGCAATAGGTTAATTTTCTTAAATATTGTTTTTCTAGGTCCCATTGTAATCCGCCTGCTTCAAATAAGATGAGGCCATATCCTCTTTTTTGTACCGAATCTCCAAAAGCCCTAGCTTCGTATTCATCGCTCCATTTCGCTAAATGGTTCCCAATGATAGGTTTTAATTTTTTGCTTAAATGATTGGCTAATTTACCGGCTCTTATTCTAGATGCCGTCCAAGTTCCTTCTTCATTTGCAGCAGTTGCCAACAAAGCAATTTGAGTTTGATATGGACTTTTACCTGCTGAATATAACCTGTTTTGATCATGTAGGTTGAATGAATAAGTAGGTTGGATATCATCTAACCACTTAGATAAAATTTTGGCTTCTGGACTAAATTGACTTTGTGCATCTCTGTTCATATCTATGCCTAAAGCGGTTTCTCTTTGCCATAATTTTGCGCCATCTTTATTAACAATCGGAATGCAATAAAATGTAATGTTTTGATGTAATTTTTCCCAAAATGGGTTTTTTTGTGTGGTATAATTAGATAAAATACTATAAATATCTATTAAAGCCATTGTTGCCGTAGCTTCATCGCCATGCATTTGTGACCAAGCAGCTATTTTGATGGGTCCTTTTCCCCATTTGAATTCATGAATGGATTCTCCTAAATAAGTTTTCCCTATCTCTTTAATTTCTAAGTGGGCTGATTTTTTCCATTCTTCTAAAAATATATTCCATTGAGTACGTGAAATTCTTCGATGAGTAATTCGTTTCTCTTTGAATTGTTCATAGTTAATATACAAGTATTCAAACATGTTAAAATAGGGGTTTTGGTAATTGATCCGACCATTCTTGTTTACTAAATAAACCGTGTTTACCTGAAAAATAAATGACAATGACTGTTGTAACTAGATAAAGGAACCAAGCTTGTGGAGAAAAAAGTTCAATACCTAGAAACATTCCTGTTAAGGGAGTTTTGGCTAATCCGCAATATAAGGCAACAAATCCGATTCCTGCTGATAGTTGAATAGGTAATGAAATATAATTTGAAATAAATGCACCAGCATGTGAGCCAATTAAAAATAAAGGGGTCGCTTCTCCTCCTCTATAGCCTAACCCTATACTGATACTTGTGCTTATTATTTTTTTTAAGAAAAATAGATTTTCAAAATTATTAGAAAATGGTTCAAGTAATTTTTCAGATCCAAGTCCAATGCAAGTTTCGAAAAATTTACTTGTTAGAATAAAATATAAAATGAGTCCAAAAATAATCCCCTTGAGAATAAAATGTGTAGACAATCGGTCAGCCCATTTGTAAATATTCGATTCTAGAGCTTTATATATGAAGCCAATTAATCCTAAAAATAGGCTTAGAATGATAATATGGAGCCAAAATTGAATATTTGGGGGGGGTAAAGAAATGCTTGGATAAACGGTATGATTTGTGCCGTACACGTGTAAACTTATCCAATTAGCCATGAAAGAAGTGATTAGGCATGGTAAAATGGATTTTATGGATAGAGATCCAACTTTATTAATTTCTAAACCGAAAAAAGTACCAGCCCACGGAGTGCCAAATACAGAAGCAAAGCCTGCGGCCATTCCAGCTCGTATCCAGATGGCTTTTTCTTCTTTTGAAAAGGAGAATCGGGTAGCTATTTGATCTGAAAGTGATGCCCCCATTTGTACTGCTGTTCCTTCTCGACCAACGGATGCTCCCGCCAAATGAGAAATCCAAGTGGTGATTAAAATATAAATGGAAAAAAACGCACTCGTTTTTTTCTCTTTCTTTTGAATTAATTCTAAATAATCATTCGTACCAATCGAATGAAGAGCAGACCATCTATTTTTTGAGAATTGAAAAAGAATACCTACCAAGGGCAAAAGAAGCCAATAAAGATTTATTACATCTCTTTTTTGAGCAATCAAGTCTAAACCCATTAAAAACAGGGATGAAGCTGACCCAACCAAAAAGGAAAGGAGAAGTATAAAAACTAAATAGTTGAGTCCTTGTTTTACCAATTTTTATTTTTTGAATCAAAGGTACTTACAAATTTGAAAACCTTTTCTAATCTAATTTATCTACCTTTGTAAAATTATACCAAATTTATGTCTCTTTTTTCTGATTTAGGATTAAATCCACAGCTTGTAAGAGCCTGTGAAACACAGGGGTATTCAGTGCCAACGGATATTCAGCAAAAAGCTATTCCGCTTTTATTGAAGGGACATGATGTGTTGGGAATTGCTCAAACAGGTACAGGTAAGACAGCAGCGTATGCTTTACCCATATTGATGCAGTGTAAATATGCACAAGGAATGAATCCAAGGGCGCTCATTTTAGCACCCACGCGAGAACTCGTCATGCAGATTCATGAAGTTTTTCAAGCCTTGTCGGAATTCACAGATTTACGAATTTTAGCCCTTTATGGTGGATTAGGTCCCAAAACCCAAATTGATGCCTTAAATGGAGGAATTGATATCTTAATTTCAACGCCAGGACGATTTACAGAGTTGTATCTAAAAGAGGTCATAGTTGTAAAAGAAATCAAATTCTTGATTTTAGACGAGGCGGATAAAATGATGGACATGGGTTTTATGCCTCAAATTCGTAAAATATTGGAAGTTATTCCGTATAAAAAACGCCAGAATGGATTATTTTCTGCAACTTTTCCGGAAAAGGTAGAAACCCTTTCTCACGAATTTTTAGAATTTCCGCATAAGATTGAAATTACACCCCAGGCAACGACAGCGGTCAATGTAAAACAATTTGTTTTTGAGGTGCCAAATTTGAAAACAAAAATGAATGCACTCAGGTATTTTTTACAAAATCCTGATTTTGAAAGAGTTATGATTTTTTGTCGGAGTAAAAATATTGCCAATGATTTGGAAACATTTTTATTGGACGGAATTTTAAAGTCAACGGAAATTCGTGTTATACACTCAAATAAGGGACAAAATACGCGGATCAATGCAATGAGCTTGTTTAGAGAAGGTAAAGTACGTGTATTGGTGACAACGGATGTCACGGCTAGAGGGATAGATATTCCTTTCGTTTCTCATGTAATTAATTTTGATGTGCCTTTGATCTATGAGGATTATGTTCATCGAATAGGCAGAACAGGTCGGGCGGAAGCATTAGGTGAGTCGATTACTTTTGTAACAATGGCGGAAAAATACCATTGGGAAAAAATAGAAAAAATTATTCAACAAAAAATAGAGCCACAAGTTTTGCCAGAAGGGATTCCTGTTGAGCAAACGCCATTCATTGAGCAACAGGAAATGTTAAGAGCTTTGGATGATCAAAAAAGAAGAGAAAATCCAGAATTTAAAGGCGCTTTTCATGAGAAAAAGTCAAAACCTAAAACAAAAAATAGTAATTTAAAGTCCAAATCGAATCGATACGGGAAAAAACGAAAATAGAGCAAATTGAAAAAAGCAATTTTATGTATCTTTTTTGGCCTAATGGCTATAAGTCTCTTTGCAAATGAGGCTAAAAAAGACTCGGTAATTAGAGAACAAAAATACCAAGCTCTTTTTGGAGAGAAGCCTTTGGGCCTTAAAGACCAAAAAGATTTAAATCAGTTTTTATCATCTTGTGATGTTAGTTTTGCTTCTCGAAATGAAGCGGCTACTTATTTTTCCGAACGAGCTTGGGAATATTTAGGCGAGGGAAGATTAGATACAGCTGCTTTTCGATTCAATTATGTAAATGCCTTAAATCCACTGAGTGTAGATGCTTATTGGGGCTTAGGCGTTATTTCTTTTCAAAGAAGGGATCATGAATTAGCGATTAAATTATTGGAAAAAGGACTTTCATTAGATACCACGCAAAGTGCCCTTCGAGTTGATTTGGCCACAGTAAAATTGAATTGTTTTCAAACAAATTTGGCCTGTGGAACACCCCAAGAAGTGGAGGATCTATTAGCAAAAAGTATTCTGCAAGATCCTAAAAATGCCAATGCGTGGATGAAAAGAGCTCAAGCTGCTTATTATTTAGGGGATATTGAAAAAGCGTGGACCTATTTTCATGAATGCAGACAATTAGATATTCTTCAATTAGATATAAATTTTTCGGAATATTTATTACAAAAAATGCCAGATCCGAAAGGCTTTTTTAAATTAAAAGAATAAGATGGGAATTCGTTCTTTTCTTGCTAAAATTTGGGCCCCCAAGGTTGTAAATAAGTATCGAAAGAGTCATAGCAATGCTTTTGAAAGGCAGGATTATTGGATGAAAGCCAATGTGAAAGCAGCTGAAAATACCATTATTGGTAAATCATTTACTTTTTCGAAAATTCAAAATTATTTAGATTTTAAAGCCTCTGTTCCCATTTTTGAATATGAGGATTTTAAGCAATATATAGACGAAGCAGTAAGTGGCACTCCGAATATTTTTTGGCCTGGTAGGCCTTCTTATTTTGCAAAAACATCAGGAACAACGTCTGGAATTAAATACATTCCGATTAGTAAGGATTCTATGCCTTTTCATATTTTAGGAGCAAGAGATGCCCTTTTACACTATGTTTATTACAGTGGGAAAGCGGATTTTTTAGATCGTAAATTGATTTTTTTATCAGGCTCTCCAGAATTGGAACAAAAAAAGGGTGTTTCGATTGGAAGATTATCAGGTATTGTGAATCACCATGTTCCTGCTTACTTGCGAACCAATCAGCTACCCAGCTATGCAACCAATTGCATAGAAGATTGGGAACAGAAATTAGAGGCAATCGTAACCGAAACGCATGATCAGCGAATGGGTTTAATCTCTGGTATTCCCCCTTGGGTTCAAATGTATTTTGATCGATTAGAGGAAAAAACGAGGCAAAAAATAGGTAATTTATTTCCTGATTTTCAAGTATTTGTAACAGGTGGTGTAAATTTTGAACCCTATCGTGAAAAATTATTGGATTCAATAGGTAAAGAGATAGATATACTAGAAACCTATCCAGCATCAGAAGGATTTATTGCATTTCAGGATTTTTCGGGGGAGGAAGGCTTATTGCTTTCTATCGATAGTGGCATATTTTATGAATTTGTTCCCACAGATACGTATTTTACAACGAATCCTGTTCGTTTAAGTTTGACGGAAGTTGAATTAGGAGTAAATTATGCCTTATTATTAACCACTAATGCAGGCCTTTGGGCTTATTCCATTGGGGATACGGTCAAATTTGTTTCTAAAAATCCATACCGAATCGTTGTTACAGGCAGAATTAAGCACTTTATTTCTGCATTTGGAGAGCATGTGATTGGTGAAGAAGTTGAAAAGGCGATGAATGTTGCTTTAAAAGAATTTCCAGAAGTTAAGGTGACGGAATTTACGGTTGCTCCGCAGGTAAATCCTCCTAAGGGTAAATTGCCTTATCACGAATGGTTTGTTGAATTTGACCAAGCACCTGAAAAGCTTGACGCTTTTCAAAACGTATTAGACCAGCAGATGCAAGTGCAAAATATCTATTATAAAGACCTTTTGGAAGGAAGTATTTTACAAACTTTGAAGCTTACAGTTGTACCGAAGGGTGGATTTATTGAAATGATGAAAAAACAGGGTAAACTAGGCGGACAAAATAAGGTTCCACGTTTATCCAATGATCGCTCATTGGTTGATCTAATGTAAATTCAGATTTTTAAGGTATTCAGAAGGGGTTTGTCCAGCCAATAATTTAAAGGTTGAATAAAAATTTGCACGATTGGAAAATCCGGAAAGTACTCCAATTCCATCGATGGAAGTGTTTTTGGTAGTACCCGTTTCTATTAAATGTTTTGCATAATTTACGCGATATTCAGATCTCAGTTCTGTAAATTTCTTTTTTAGAATATATTTTAAACAGATTCTAATTTCTTCGGCGTCATGTTGGATCCCTTTTTCAAGGTCTGATAGAGAGAAATTTGGATTCAAGAAAGGCTTGTGTTCTTCTAAATAAACTTGAATTTTAAGGGCTAATAGTTCATTCTCTTTGGTTTCAAATGATAAGTTTACAGCTTTATCCTCGATTCCATGATTTCTTTTCTTTGACTTGAACGCTTTTTTCCCATAGATGATTTCTGGGAAAATTGTGATAATGGATACCGGAACACTCAGAAATCCAATACCGGTAAGTAAATGAAATGGGGATAGCAACAAAGCTTCCTTTAAATTTTTACTGAAGAGAACGATAAATGTTAGGGAACCAAAAGTGATTGAAATTACTATCATGGAAATCAAGAAGAATATTACCCAATTGTAATATTCTAATTCTTGCTTTTTGGACTTTCTAACAACATAAATTAACGAATAGACACTGTAAGCAAGTAGCAAAGATGGACGAAGAAAATAGGCCAAGTTCTGCGAGTACAAACTATTTACCAAATCAAATTCATGTAAATTATTTAAATCTTGGATTACCTTATTAGCGATTTCAAGTTTTAAACTAAAGGGCTGAATATAATATTGGGATATAGAAATAAAGTGTAAAAAAAATGGTAAAAAATGCAAACTGTCTGTCCAATTTTTTTTAGACTGCTTATTATCAAACAAACTTCTTGCGTAAAAAAATAGGAGTGGCCCGATTAAAAACCATAAGGGTGAAAAATGTCCATAAAAGATGGCCAATAGGAATGGATTTTTTCCATATATGGTAAAATAATGGGTAAGTGAGTAGGAGGAAAAAATGATTAAAATACTGCTTAAATATATCGTAGAACGGCTTTCCTGATAATTATAGACTGCAGCAATAATAGCAATTAATACAATTGAGATAGAGACAAATAAGAGCATAAGAAAACGGAGTATTTTGTAAAATACATTTACAATTTAGTAAAAATTTAAGAATGTAAAAATTTTTTCATTAGTCTATTAATTTTTTTTTTATACTGAATGTAGTACAATTTTTTTTACAATTTTAAAAAACTAGCTGAACTTGCAAAGTTTTACAACGTGTTTTAAATTATATATCGTATGCTACGCAAATTGTTGCTCTTGCATTCTTCCTTCTGCAGGAAGACATTATTATTGTTCGTTTTTTCAATTATTGCTTTTGTTGGATTTGGAGCAACTTTTAATTTTAATAAAAGTTATCTAGGACTTCGAACAGATGGAACCAATCCCATTACCTATGTTGATGAGTCGGTAAGAATTTATTTGGGGACATCAATTACTGGTACAGAATTTAAATTTACCTCTGCAAATCCTGCTGATCTTCAATTTGATCCTTCTGCCACTGATGTAAATGGAACGTTTTCTTACAAAGATGCTGGAAATAATTTGGTATCAATGTCAGGAATTATTACACGTCAATTCAAAATTTCAGGTAATCGAGTTATTGGTTTTTATTTTGTCCCAACTGATGGAACTTATACTACTAGAACGGGGGATGCTTATTTATTTGTTGTTCCAGCTTATGCAAGTCAAGTATCAGATAATACTTCTCCTTCTACTTCATCTGATTTTAGAGGTAGTAGTTTAAATGATGCAGCTGCTGCAACACCAACTATATCTGAAGTTAGTTCTTTATCAGCTTTTTCAACTTGTGTTGGATCTCCTTCATCTACCCAAAGCTTTTCTGTAAATGGAACAGATTTAACGGCTGATATTTTGGTTACAGCACCTACAGGTTACGAGGTTTCAACAAGTTCTGGATCAGGCTTTGGCGGATCTGTTACCTTAACTCAAAGTAGTGGTTCTGTAAATTCAACAACAATATATATTCGATTAACAGGCGCTAGTGCTGGAACACCAAGTGGAGACATTTCAATTACTTCAACTGGGGCAACAACTGTAACAATTGCAGTTACTGGAACAGTCACAGCTATCCCAACAGTTTCGAGTTCAACAGGAGACAGTCGTTGTGGAACAGGTACAGTTACTTTAACAGCTGCTGCAAGTTCAGGAACAATAAATTGGTATTCAG
>JACCDK011955004.1_pt1 | contig 107008 bp, 83 predicted proteins | sample 7445871 | NCBI WGS metagenome assembly JACCDK01 (sample SAMN15323436, study PRJNA562643) | freshwater metagenome | isolation source: river surface water | place: USA:Blue River Watershed | collected 2017-08-15 | reverse complement strand
GTACGCTTATAGGCCCCACTTCTTGCAATACCAGCTTTAAATAAATCGGTATGTGCGAGTAAATTGGCAGTCATAAAAGCCCCATAGCTGTGTCCACCCACAGCCATACGATTTTTATCGCCAATACCTAAATTAACTAAATAATCTATGGCAGCAGAAGCATTTAGTCTTAATTGTTCGACGAAATTATCATTCGGTTTTTTAGTAGGATCTGTTGAGACAATTGGCATTTCAGCATTGTCTAAAATAGCATATCCTTGAGTTGCATAATAAATAGGTGTAGCCCAACTTAAGATTGTAAATTTATCTTTACTACCTCTTACTTGTGCAGCATCTGCTGCAGAATTAAATTCACGTGGGTAGGCCCAAATAAGTACAGGAAGAGGACCATCTTTTTCTTTATTATAACCTTTAGGTAAATATAAATCACCAGTCAAATCAACACCATCGGCCCGTTTGTATTTAATTTTCTCTTTAGTTATTCCTTCTAATCCTTTGTAAGGATTTTCAAATGTTGTCAATACTTTCTCCTCGGTTACATTTGATAAACTTTTTAAATAATAATTAGGAACTTCTTTTTGAGACTCTTTCCTAGTTAATACAATTAACTTATTTGGATCAATTACCTCTTCAATTTGCTCATAATAACCTTCTTTTGAGCGCCAAATAATTTCATTTTTCTTACTCACTAAATCAAATTTAGCTAAAAATGGAAGGTCACCTTTTACAGAAGAACCTGTTTGGTTATTCAATAACATTTTGGTTCCTCCATCAAGTAATTGAATTACATTTCTACCATAGTTATTTTTAAAACGAACTGGTGTACCTGGGTTATTATAGGCATCTGTTAAATTACGTTCATACAATAATTCTATTGATCCATCTGATGGACGATATTTACTCACTTTGGTAAATTGTTTGGCACGTGAAATTTCAGTTACCAAAGCAATATTTTTATCTCCCCAAGAAATATCAGAGAATCTCATTTTTGTTTTAAATAATTCTTTGGGAGCTTGATTAAAGGGTGATGAGAGACTATAAACTACATCATGAAATTCCATGGACTTTTTGATCAAACCACTATCCAATGGCATTGCATATACAATAGTGGATGGTTCATCATCCCTCCATTCAAATCCTCTAGGTACATTTTGAACATTATCATTACCAGCTGGTGCATTTTCACTAGAAGGTAAACTTGCTATATCCTTAACAATTGAACCATCTAAATTTATCACCTTAATGTTCGAAGGAAAACCATAAGCAGGCACTGCATATGAAAATGGTTTTGACAAGGTCCTTAATAAGATAAATTTTTTATCAGGTGACACATCAAAGGAATTAATGATGGAAGGTGTTCCAATTTTTTTATTAATTCCGTTTTTATAAATTATCAAATGACTTTCTGCAAAAAACTCAAATAGGTTTTCGTCATATGGAGATTTTATTAAATCTTGAAAAGTAGGCCTAGGAGCTGCTTTTCCTACATTTTGCTGAACAGTTGGTCCTTTAGGGGTTACAGGCTTAGTTGGCACTTTTGTTGGATCATGGGTGGCCACTTTATAGATAATAGTTTGATCATCTAACCATGTAAATGTTGTTCCTAATACTTGATTTAAAGGTGAATTATTAATTTGATAGGCTTTTTTTAGGAGTAAATCAATAATATATAAATCAATTCTATTTTTTTCAACTTGTGTAAAAGCAATCTTGGTTTCAGATGAATTCCAAACCAATGAACCGACAGAAAGATTTTTAGGCAAACCTGAAATATTTATTTCTGTTTGATTTTTAATGGATTTTATGACAATATTATTTATTAATGTTTGTCGAGTTAATGAAAAATTAAGTGGATTAATTCTTAATCCTGCTACCTTAATCTCTGGTTGACCCAATTCTTCCACTGTTGGATAAGAATTCCTACCCAATAATAAAAGATATTCAGCTTTTGAATCTATTCTTACAAATGGTATGGGCTTAGCCAACACCAAGTCAGCAATTGCTTTTGGGGGTGTTTGATAGGAAATATCATTTTGAGCAGAAGCTAAGGACGCAAAACCCAAAATAAAGTATAAAGTACGTAAAATAGGTCTATTTTTCATGGTATACTAAAATAAAAAAGGTGGCTATATGCATAGCCACCTAATTTTGTTGAATACATTATAAAGGATTTTGTACGATTGCTGGGTTTGCATTAATTTCTCTACGCGGAATTAAAAACTCCCAACGTACATCACCAGGTGCAACATCATACAATAAAGCGATGGAAGCAATTGCATTGGTACCATTTCTGTTCAATGCTGCATTCATACGCTTTAAGTCCAAGAAGCGATGACCCTCACCCCATAACTCAATTCGACGATGGATTAAAATTTCATCCAATAAGGCCGTTCCAGCTTTAGTTGATTTCACATAACTTGCGTCACGAGTTTTAATCAAATCAAATAATACCTGAGATGCTCCTTCTGAATCATTCAGTCTAGCCTTAGCTTCTGCTTCAATTAAAAACATTTCAGCTGCTCTCATATAAGGCACATCACCCATAGCTGAGGTAGATGGAGTACCAGGTAATCTAAATTTCTGATTCAAAAATTTAGGACGAACACCACCTGGAGGAACAATTGAATTAGCGGTAGTTGGTGTTTCAACCCACATTTTCGACCTTACATCTGTTGCAGGAATTAATTTATACAACATACTGTTTATTACCTTTGGATACGTTCTAATAACAGTAGAGTTGTAGTTGCAAGAAATATATGAATGATAACCACCAAAATATTCTGTTTGATCTTCTAAGTGATCAAATCCCCACATCCACTCCGAATTACTTAAATCTTGGAAACCATCAACATATTGTGTAGCTGACATTGGAGCATAACCCGCACGAGCTTGTGCTGCAAATTTTGCTGCATTAGCCCAATCTTGTTGTACCAATGCTACTCTTGCTTGCAAACCTCTAACAACACTTAAATTAATATGTGATTTATTAACACGAGCTGTGGTTAATAAACTAGCAGCATCATTTAAATCTTTATTGATTTGGGTATATACTTCCTCAACGGTATTTCTAGGAATTCCAGTAGTAGTTGGTTCTAAGACTAAAGGTACACCCAATTGATTATTTGGTTTTGCAGAAGCATCATAACGCTTACCATACAATTGAATCAAATTAAAGTACCCAAATGCACGCAATGCCAATGCCTCTCCTTTTAATGTATTACGATCAGCCGCTGGACCCACCGCCTTATCTAGATTTGCAATACCAATATTTGCATTTCCAATAATACGATAATACATTTCCCATGGAAACTGAGACATTGTATTAACATCTGAACGATGTGCAGTCCAACGAGTTTCACCAACGTGCCAAGATGCAGCAGTCGTACCAATAACCATATCCTCACCCATGTGATCTAGAATTATCATCATTGCAGGATGACCCGAGTGTCCTTGAGAACTTAAATAACGTACAATAAATGAACGATAAATTCCATTAATTGCAGCAGCTGCATTCTTTGTTGTAGAATAAGCTGACGCAGCATCGATACTTGCCGTAGGTGTCGTATCTAAATATGCCTCTTCACATGATGTAAATAATACAGCGAATGAAAGCAGTATGTAAAATAAATATTTCTTTTTCATGATTCTAATTTATAGAGAGAATGATAGACCTAAAACTAATGACTTGGCAGGACTGTAAACGTTACTTGTAGTACCTCCAAAGTTTTGTTGAACGTTCATCCCACTTCTACGGGATAACATTAAAAAGTTTTCTCCACTTAAATATACCTGCGCATTATCAATTTTAAATTTAGATAAAATTGATTGAGGTAAACGATAAGATAAAGTAACTGTTCTAATATTCATAAAACTACCATCAATTAACCAACGATCAGATGCCGCATCAAAATCTGCGGTTCTACCTGCATCCATACGAGGAACATTTGTAATGTCACCTGGATTTACCCAACGTTTCAGGATATCGGTATGCTTAGCATTGTGATAACCCGCACCCATTAAACTCGCATAGGCTCCATCATAAATTTTTCCACCTAATTGATACACCATCAAAGCAGTTAATGAAAAGTTTTTGTAACGTAATGAAGTATTTACAGAACCTGTCAAATCTGGTATAGATGTACCATTATACCAAAAACGGGCATTGGCAATATTATTAGTCAAGGTGTCACCGCTAGCCGTAATTCTTGAATTTGAAGGTACATAAGAAATCGCTCTGTACTCTGCAACTCCAGTTTCAGGATTTACACCTTTGTATTCACGCAACCAATAATCATATAAAGAAGAACCTTCTTTTAATTTCTTCGTACCGTCGATGATTTCCTTACTTTCATCTGGCATTTTGGTGATTTTATTTTCAATTTTGGTAGCATTTAAATCAATGTTCCAAACAAAATCTCTTGTTCTAATGATATCTCCTGCCAATTGTAATTCAATCCCTCGGTTATACATAGAACCAATATTTCTTGTTTCTGTAGGAATACCAACAGACAATGGAAGAGGAACTGCAAAAATTAAATTGGTAGATTTACGATCAAAATATTCAATCGTACCTGAGATTCTGTTTTTGAATAATCCAAATTCCAAAGCAACATCAAATGCAGTATTTGTTTCCCATTCTAATGTTTTACTACCTAATGAAGATTGAAGAATTCCTGGCTCTGTAGCATTATTCCAACCCAATGCATAAAGAGGTTGCCAAGCATAATTACTAATACCACCGTCATTACCTGTCTGACCCCATGAACTTCTTAATTTTAAGTTATCAATAAATGTTAATTCTTTGATAAAATCCTCTTGGTCTAATCTCCAAGCAGCCGAAGCAGAATAAAAAGTTCCCCAACGCTTGTCTTGATAAAATTTAGAAGAACCATCACGACGAGCTGAAAAGGATACAAAATATTTTGAATCATAATCATAATTCAAACGAGAGAAAAATCCTTCTACTCTACGAGTGTCAAATTGAGATGATAAGTTGGTGGTTGTAGTAAAATTGATCAACTCATAATTACCATCGAGGATTTGTTGCGAACGAGAACCATCCAAAATATTACTTACCAAATTATAATTTTCATGTCCCAATAAAGCATCAACCGTATGCTTGCCAAAACTATGATTATAAGTTAATAACTGGGATAAGTTATAATTTGTTATATTTTCAAAAGTATTTGAAGCACGTCCTGCCGGAGCGCCATCACCAATTTCCGGATTACCAAAAACAATTGAATTCGCATTGGTAATATCTACCCCAACATTGGTTGAAAATTTAAAATCTTTCAAGAATGAAATTTCAGCAAAACCACGACCACCTAATAAATTTCTACGGAAAAAATTCTCATTTAATTCGGTTTCTGCAACTACGTGGCGACCACCATATTGAGGTCTATTCGATAATCCTAAGGAACTTAAATTTCCATAATCATAACGTCTTTTTCCATTTTCCAAAAGTAAAAATTTACCTGGATTTGTAGGGTCGTAAGCATATACTGGATAAATCGGTGCCATTCCACGTGTGAAAAAGAATGGATTCACAAATGAAGTACCACCGTCGGCAGTCGATTGATTAGAAGTAGAGACAGTCGTATTCATATTTGCTCCGACCTTAAACCAACTATTCATTTGGCTGTTTACATTTAATCTTGCCGTAAAACGATCATAATCTGATTTAATTTGATATCCCTTATCATTTAAATATGACACCGAAAAGAAATAATCAGATTTTCCATTCGTACCAGAAAAGTTAGCACTTACCTCATCACGTATTCCTTGACGCATAACAGCTTTCTCCCAATTCAAGTCGTCAAGGTCATAAATCAATCTAGCATTTGGATTTAATTTTCCGTCAAGTCCAACTAGTTCTGCAAATGGAACGTTGTAAACATTATAACCTGTTCCTACAATTCCCCCTAATCCAGCTGATGCTGTTGAATTGGCTGTTGCTAAAGGTACAGGATTAGACGCACGATAAGCTAAATTATTACGATTTGATTCCCACATTAGTGGATAATAATCTGCAGGCCCAACACGGTCATATTCAGGTAAAGCACGCGTATTAAAACCTTTTGTATATTTGATATTAATGGTATTCTTTGATTTAGACCCTTTTTTTGTGGTAATCATAACTACCCCATTAGCTGCTCTTGCACCATATAGTGCAGTAGATGCAGCATCTTTCAAAACAGTAATGCTTTCTATGTCATCATTACTTAGGTTGGCAATACTTGCCGAATAAGGCACACCATCTACAACATACAAAGGATCATTTGAAGAAGAAATGGAACCAAAACCTCTGATACGAACTGCCGGAGAAGAACCCGGTTGACCATTGGTTGTTGTTGTCGTTACACCTGGTGCAATACCTTCTAATGCTTGTCCGATATTAGAAATTGGTCTTGGTCCTAATTTTTCAGCTCCAACTTTTGCAGAAGAACCCGTAAAGGATGCTTTTTTGGCAGTTCCAAAGGTTGTAACTACTACTTCATCAAGTGTTGATGAGGCTGAAACCAAAGTTACATTAATGACATCTTTACTACCTACTCGAATTTCCTGCGAGGAATACCCTACAGAACTAAAAATTAAAGATGCGTTAGAACCAACTGTTAATTTAAAAATACCATCTGCATTGGTATTTGTACCTCTGTTGGTTCCTTTAATGGTAATGTTGACGCCTGGTAAAGAGGAACCATCGTCGCCTGTCACCTTACCACTAATAGATCTGTCTTGTGCAAGCAATGGAACCATTGCCGTTACCCACAAGAAAAAACTTAAAAGTAATGTTTTTTTCATGCTGATTTTAGTTTTTGGAATGATGAATGTTAATAATTCCGTGAAAATAAATCACAATCAGCTAGTTAACAAAAATTCTTAATAGTTAAATTTTATAGGAAAATAAGAAAAATTTATACAAGAATATTTTTTATAGCTTTTCCCTTACCATCGGGTGTAGTATAAAAAGGTCTTTTTTCAACCTCTACTTGTGTCTCAGGCTTAATGCCTAAAGTTTGATAAATAGTTTGATGTATCTCAGCAATTCGGACTGGGTTTTCAATGGTTTTACATGGACGCTCATCTGCCGTTTTGCCATACACATGACCTCTTTTCACACCACCTCCAAACATTAAAATTGAACATCCATCTGTAAAATGACGATGCATCCCATAAAATTTCATTTCTGAAATAATATCAGGTTGCTTTACTTGTTCCTTAACAAACGCCCCCGGGCGACCCTCCATCATCATATCTCTACTAAATTCACTGGCCAAAATGATAACCGTACGATCCAAATGTCCTGATTGATCTAAATCCTTGATTAATTGGGCAACGGGACCATCAATCATAGCCTTCATTTTTTCCAACCGCGTATGTCCATTTTCATGAGTATCCCAACCTACAAATGGTTCATATTCGGTAGTTACTGAAATAAATCGAGCACCTTGTTGCGTTAATCGTTTAGCCAATAAACATCCTAAACCAAAACGACCTGTATTGTAAATATCATAAGATTTTTTGGGCTCATCTTGTAAATTAAATGCCTTGGATTCCGGTGAGTTTAATAACATATAGGCTTGTTCCATAGATCGCTTCAGCGATTCTTTTTGATAGTCACTACCTCTCTCTCCCCATGCACTATTGCTTATTAATTGATTATATAATTGATTTCTTCCTTCGAATCTTTTAATGTCCATACCCACAGGAGGACGAACGCTATCTAAACCTTGACTTGGGTCTGGAATAAAAAAAGGACCAAATTCATTACCTAAAAATCCAGCAGTATGAAAAGCCTTCAGCTCTTCCGATTCTCCTACCGTAAATCGTTGACCAATATCAATAAAAGAAGGTATAACAGGATTATTCGGCCCTTTAAGTTTAGCAATCCAAGCACCTATATGAGGTGCTGCAACTGTTTGAGGTGGTTCATAACATGTGTGCCAATGATATTGATGCCTAGAATGTAAGATAAATCCCAAATCAGCAGCTACATAAGAACGAATTAAAGTACCCCTATCCATTACTTTTCCTATCGATTCCAAACCCTCTGAAAAATGAATTCCATCAAGAGCAGTAGGCACTGATTTAAAAGTGCTCAATACCCGATTTGACTCCATATTTTTTTCATAGGGTGTATATTTTTTAGGATCAAACGTTTCGGTATGTGCCATCCCTCCTGCCATCCATAATAAAATAACGGTGTCTGCAGTGGCAACCATTTGTTCTGCTTTATTTCCAAAGTTTAGAATGGGTGCATTCGCACCCATTGCCGCCAGGCTGGCAAGACTGGCTTTTTGTAAAAAATCGCGACGGTTTAGGGGCTGATACATGGCTTATGGAATAAATTGAAATTCAGGTAAAAGAAAAATTGCCCAAGCTAAATCTTGAACAGAACCAACTGATGATTTTTTTCCAAGGTATTTTAAAGCAAGATTTAATTCCTTTGGATTTGGATTTCGACCAAGGGATTTTTGATACAAATTTTTTATCAACTGTTCACTTAATGGGTATTTACGGACCCAATGATTCGCTCCATCAAATAAAGTTTTATTAAATTTAAGACCATTTGTCAATTCCAATGCTTGCAATAAATTCCCTTGTATATTTCGATTCGTTGTCACATTTTCTCGAGTTGGACGACCCAAAGCTGTTAGAAATGCATCATTTTTCACTAAAGAGGCTCTAGCAAAAGGTATTTCCTTAAAAATTTCAAGGGGCAAGGATTTTTTAGCAATCATAGAATCAGTGTACATAGGTTGAAAAACCTGACTCAAACCATCAGAAAACTGTTCGGCACTAAGTCGTCTTCTCACCGGTCCTTTGAAAACAAAATTGGAGGCTGTAAGTAATTCTTGAGACTTCAATCCAACTGGTTTCATTTGATATGTTTTGGAAGTCATGATTAGTCGAATCAAACGTTTGATATCTGATCCATTTGTAGAAAAATCTGAGGCCAACCAATCTAATAAATCTTGTGACCAAGGTGCATTGTCCATTGCATCCACTGGCTCAACCATGCCTCTTCCCATCATTTGGGTCCAAATTCGATTGACAAATGTTCGATATAATCTTCCATTTTTCTTTTGAACAAATATTTCTGCCAGTTGTTTCAAACGATTTGGCAGAGTAACATTTGAATTTATTTGTCCTAAGGCCGGGTAAAGAATACTGTATCCTGCCATTTTTCCGGTTGGAAGATCACACTTATGAATTTCCAAAGTTTTTGTTGAGAAGACATTTGCAAAACCATAAGCTTCCTCTAATTTCCAATCACTGATAAAGGAATCATGACAAGAGGCACATTTTAAATTAAGGCCCATGAATACCTGTGCCACATTTTGTGCAGCCTGCATTGGGGCACTTTGGCTTGAATTAACTGTACCTCGCCAAATTATTCCTTTGATAAACCCTTCAGATTCTTTCGTAGGATTAATTAGCTCTCTGACAATATTATCAAATGATTTATTGGATTTTAAGGATGCATAAAGCCAATGTCCTATTTGAGACCTTCCGCCATCAATATAGCCCGGACCAGCATAATCATTTCGCAATAAATCATTCCAAAAGGTTAGCCAATGCTGAGCATAAGAAAAATTTTGATTAAGTAAATAATCAATGAGTACTTCTCTTTTCTTCGGATTTTTATCTAAAACAAATGTATTTGTTTCTTCCGGACTAGGCAGTAAACCAATTACATCTAAATAGGCTCTTCTAATAAATTGGGCATCCGTTAAAGATTGATTGAAATGAAGTCCCTTTGATTGAAAATATTGTTCAACAAAACAATCAATTGGGTTTTTAAGTCCTTTCACAAAAGGAACTTTAGGAGTTCTAGGAGCCAACTCAGCCACTCGATATAAACTTTTTTCAGGTCCATTGGGCCAAGAAGCACCTGTCTTAATCCAATATTCCAATAGTTCGATATCTTCAGCATTCACTCTTTTACCTTTGGTAGGCATGGCATCCTCATGGCCTTCAGGTAATTTAATTCTTCTAATGATTTCACTTTTTTCTGGGTAGCCAGCCATTAAAATAGGACCACTTTCTCCTCCTTTAAAAATAAATTCCTTTTTATCTAAACGTAATCCACCCTTCGTTTTAGTTGCATTATGACATGAATAACATGAATGTGCTAAAATTGATCTCACTTTAATAGTTAACTCCGAAATTTGGTCTTCTGTAAGATTGGTATTTTTTACATTTACGAATTTATCTATACCATAATCATCTATTAAAGCAGGTAAATTTTGTGGTAAAATGGATTTAAATTTTTGATTTGAAATAGTTTGGCTATTATTAATCCAATCCTCTAAAATTTTAATATCTTCAGGAAGCATTCTATTTCCTTTTGTTGGCATTGCATCATCATCTGATTTTGGTAATTTAACTCTGCGAATCATTTCACTTTGAGAAGCATTACCAAAAACCAAAGCGGGTCCACTTTTACCGCCTTTCAAAATAAAATTCAAATGATCCAAACGTAATTTCCCTTTAGACTTTTTGGGACCATGGCAATCAATACAATATTTATTTAAAACTTGCTGAGCTCTAATACCCAGCAATTCTTTAGAATCAGATTTAAAATTTGACGATGAATTGGTATCATTTAAAATGACACCTCTCTTTTCAGAAAGGCTTTTATTTTCAATTTCATCATGACTTTCCTCATTTCTAACTAGTGTTCCTCCAAAATGTCCAGTCAAGGAAACAGCAACTACCGCTAAAAATATAAATATTCGATAAGAACGGATTTCCTCATAATAATGTGCAACAAAAGCGGCGACAATTAAAACTGTAGTTGCTAGACCAGACCATAGATGTTTTTGGATCAATAACCCATCATCACCTTCCTTTACATATAAAACAAATCCTAAACCAATAGATAATAAAGCTGAGATAACTGCAATAAGCAGTAAAATAAATTTGGTTGGTTGAAAATTAAGATGTGATTTTTTAAATGCTATTAATTCAAACAAAAGTAAAATGTAACACAAACTTATTGGAAAGTGTACAAATAATGGATGTAATTCCCCTATATTTTCAAATAAATTCATAAAAATACAGTTCTTAATTAACCTAATTGGTGGCCCATTTAATTGCGTAATTAATCATTTTAACATAATCAGAATTTTCCCAAACATCTTTTGAATGACCCATAGAAGTATAAAACGTTTTTCCCTTACCTACATTTTTATACCAAGCAACAGGATGAGTTTTACCCATCCCAAAGTTTTTATCCTTTATCCAAAGTAAATTACCATTTGGTATAATCTTTGTCCCATCAATTTGATACAAAATGGTAACATGTTGAGGTTGCTTAAAAAATACATACCATTCATCTGTATTTTTCCAATTGGAAGATAAATTATTCACAAACAAACTATCTGATTTCTCAGTCATTAAAACATCCGCTTGCTGAAATTGAGGATTTAATGGATGATGTGAAAATTCAGCACCTAATAAATTTTTAATGTACCAATCCCAATGATGAGAGCTATCCCCTGCACCATGTATTCCCATCAATGAACCGCCATTTTCAACATATTGTTCAAGTGCCAACTGCTGTTCATCATTTAAAACTCGACCTGTAGAATTGTTAAATATGACTAATTCAAATTGTTTCAATTGTTCTTCATTGAAAATACCACCCTCCTCTGTAAAATATACATATAAATTATTTTGCTTGGCTATTTTGTTTAAAATAGGAATTGAAGCATCTATCGATTCCCCATGTCTAAATCCAGTAGTTTTAGAAAAAACTAAAATAGATTTTTGGTTAGTGGGTATTACTAAATTTGGCTTTTCAGTTTCAAAACTTACTGGAAAACCATTCTGAACTTTATAAAAAAATAAAGCACCCAGTGAAAAGAGTATAACTAGAATTGTTAAAACGATCCAAAAAGTAATTTTTAAAATTTTTTTCATAATTAATTAACGTTAAATAGACTGCTAACTATTCTAATACTTCAATCTTTGTAAAATTATGTCTTCTAACAAAACTAGTAAGCAATTTAATGTTAGAAGTATGGTTATAATTTTTATAAACCATTACCAAAACCGTAGTATTATTGTCTAGGTATATTTTGGCAATATTTGATTCAAACAGTTGATTTGAAACTAAATAAGTAAATTCATTATCATATTTGGTCTCGGAAATTACATAGGATTTATTGGGTTTGAGTAGGTTTAAATTAGTAAAATCAGGAAAATTCATAACACCTGATTCAACCATATTTTTCGCAACATTTTTATCTAATTCATAAATGGTATTTTCTTGAGAAGTTTTGAAATTATAAGCATCTAGAAGTACACGTTGGCGATCAAGTAACAAATAAGAATAACTTTTAAATAAATTAAATCCGTAATTGAAAATAGAAATCAACAATAAAGAATAGTTCAATAACTTATTTTTTGTTTCTAATAATAAAAACAAAAACAACATTAAAAAATAGAGGTGATAGGAAGAAAATCGTACAGCAACGGAAGTACCAAATGCATGATTTACACCAGGACTGTCTACTCTTGTAACCTGCACAAGTGCTCCAACAAATAATAATGAGATGAAAATCATGACAGAAAACATTTTTTCATCTTTAAATTTTTCTTTTAGAGAGCCAGGTATTTTGAAAAAATACAAACTCATTCCACTTAAATATAAAAAGCCTAATAATGAGGCAATTTTAAAATTTGTAAATAAACCACCCACAAAAATCAAAATTCCTTGAAAAAAAGAAATTGAAAAATAATATTTGGTGGGAGGTAATTGTAATAAATTACTAGAATATTTAATTCCTAAATAGAACACCAAAATATTGGCTAAGGAAATAAAAATATAAACATATTTATGCTTAGAATCCAACATCAAGGACGTCAAAATTAAAAATAATATAGCCCCAATTGCTTCAGAAGAAATAAAAATTAAAGCCAAATTACTAACAAGAAATGCAATTTTTAAGTCCTTTTTAATGAATGCATAATAAGAAGAAAATACAATTAGAAATAATAAGGCTGCTCCATGTTGAAGTACTCCAATAACATTGTAGTTATCAAAATTACCTTTTAAACAAAAAAATAGAATAAAAAAAACGATTTTACTTATCGTAGACCATTTTTGTTTTTCAAAATATTTTAAAAAAATAAAAGCAATACCAAGTACAAATAGTTGTAAAAATAATGTGATTGATTTGTAATTAATAATCCCAAAAATTTTGAATTGTATTAATAAACATAATTTCATTAATAGATTAGAATGCACCCCACCATTAAATGGATAATAAAATTCTTTAAATGAAAAGGAGTTAAAAGATATATTTCTAACTAAATCGATAAATCCAAGGTCATCTCCAAATGGAGGAAATGCAACTATTAATGAATTACCAATAAGTAAATGAAAAATAAATAGACAAATAATAAGTCCAATTACTAATAGATTATTTTTAAAAAATGTCATAAATTTTATTTACTCCTATGCAATATACTTTTGAATGTGTTCAAAGCTCTTTTTAATCAATTCGGCTTCAGTCGTATAATTTTTTCTCCAAATACATGCTGCAGGCAATAAAGGGGTAAATGCTTCAACAACCAACCATCCTTTGTAATTCATTTTTGATAGTCCATCAAATACATTATCCCAATGGACCTGACCTTCGCCTAATGTAGCTCTAGTACTTTCCGACAATTGTATATGACCTACTTCATCAGCTATCCTAACCATTGCTTCTCCTGTATTGAATTCTTCAATATGAGCATGAAAAGTATCAAACATGATTTTAACGTTTGGATGATTAATGGCTTTCACCAAACTATATAATTGATCAGCCGAACTAACAACATAATTTTCAAATCGATTCAAATATTCCAAACCTAGAATTACTCCATGTTTTTGTGCATGTTCCGCTACCTCTAACATGCTTTCTTTAGACCAATCTAATTCTTGTTGAGTGGGTGCAGCTCCAGAAAAAACCCCTAAAGCAGAGTGATAAGTTCCTGAAAGATAACTGGCACCTAAAAATGCAGTTACTTCTACAGCTTTTTTTAAAAAGTCTATTCCATTAGCTCGAACCGATGGATCGGATGAAATTGTATTCATTTCAGCTCCTAAAAAAGTAACTGTAAAAACCTCTAAGCCTAAACGATCAATTTCTATTTTCCATGGTTTCCAATAATCAATATCAGTAACAAAAATGGGAATTTCCACACCTTCATAACCCACTTCTTTAATATAGGATAAATGTTGTATGATTGATTCATTCATATCTGGTCCATAAACCAGCGTGTTCATTGCTATTTTATATTTCATAATCTTCTACTTTCTAATACTAATAATTATTTAGAACTTACCATTCCTCTGTAGGGAACATGGATATCTAAATTTCCTTTCCAATTAGTAGGGACTTTTAATCCTAATTCCCAATGTATTGCATTGACTACCAGATGCTGAAAAGCTTCTACAGAAAAATCTTCTGGATGTCCCATGGTCGTAAAAAACACCCTACCGTTGTACCTATTTTTCCAAGTCCATGCAACAGGTTGATCAACGGCCTCTTTATCAGGATCAATTGCTTTACCCATCAATAACCATTCGGATCCTTTTACCGGAAAATCAGGTAATACTCTGTACAACCAGGATCTAACGTGGAAATTAGGGTCTACTCCATTCAATATAGGATGTTTTTTTGCTTCTGGAATCATTCGGACATCTGTACTAGCCTTATGACCATAATGGGTGTGACCCGACTTTCCGCCCCAACCTGGTGGAGCTCCAAAAGCACGCTCTGCAAATCCGTTATAAGATTCCAGTGAATCACCTTTAGGATAATTAAAACTGTGTGTACTTGTTCTAAAACCCATTATTGGTTTACCTGATTGCAGATATGCTTCTATTTCAGCAATTTGGTTGGAAGGCAATATTCTCCATCTCAAAAAGAATACGGCTAAATCCGCCTCCCTTAATGCCTCAAGGCCAGGTATATTCTTTTCTGAGTTTTGATCGGGATAAGAGCTTAATACTTTCGTTCTAAAACCATAATTTTTTTCAAGGAATGAAGCCATTAATGGTAACGTTGATTCTCCGCTGTATTCATGGTCACCACATACAAACACAACCAAAGGCTTTTTCTTTTGTGCATGTAATGCTAAAGAAAAGCCAAAAATTAAAACTAAAAATAAAAATAAATTTTTTTTCATATGCTTCTAACTTACCATTCAATTAAAATTTTAGTAAATCTCCCACTTCTTCCTTATTACCTCTTACCTATTACCTATTACCTCTTGCCTATTACCTCTTACCTAATACCTCTTGCCTATTACCTCTTACCTATTACCTCTTACCTATTACCTATTAGCTATTACCTATTACCTCTTACCTTTTACCTATTACCTATTACCTCTTACTTATTTCTCCAAAGGATGTTCATTTAACAATTGAGTCGTATTATACAAATCTAATTTATTAGCCGTTGCTGCCCTAATCGCTTTTACTTTTGCTGCGTTAATTGGTGTTGCTTTGTTACCAAAAGAATTACGAACATAGGTTAAAACGGCAGCTATTTCTTGGTCGTTCATCAAACCTCCAAAAGGAGTCATTGGAACTTGTCCTTCATATTTAACACCATTCAACTCCATTGGACCCATTATACCCTTCAAAACTAATTTAATCAATCGATCTTCATTACCAGTGACCCATTTTGAATTAGCAAGAGGCGGAAAGCCAGAGGCCGTTAATCCTTTGCCATTAACTTGGTGACATGTTACACAATATCCGTCTTTAGCATACAATTTACTACCTTGAACGAATAATTCTAAATCTTTTCCTGATAAAGTTGAAGAGACTTTGGATTCTTTTTGAGGCACAACATTCAGGCCGTTTGCATGCGCAACGGCAATTTCAAATGGTTTTTCCATCCAAGTATCAATTTGCCTTTTCTTAGTGAGATTGAAAATTGGATTAGCAACCGATTTGGGTAACCAGGAGGCGGCTACAAAGGCTTCCATTCGAACTCTTCCATGCGAATCTTGTGCAGCCTTGGCCAATAAAGCTGCTTGATTTTTCACTTGGTGGCCTGTGTAACGTAACACCTTTACTGCTGCTGCCCTTGCATGATAATCTTTGGCATTTAACAATTGATTTAATAATTGCTGGTCCACTTTATTCAAGCCCCAACTAACCCACAAAGCTTCTAACACATGATGCTCATAATTAGGATCATTTTTGTCCAGAGCAATTACCCATTTTTTAAGTTTAGGAAGCACTTCTGATGCATTCCTTCCCCTTAATTCTCTTCTTACACGATATCGTGTTCTATATTCAGGAAGTTTTAAATGCTCAAGTAATTCCTCAACAGTTGCACCATATACTTTAGCAGGTACTACCAATGGTCTGGATGGATACGTTATTCGGTAAACTCTACCATGAGAATGATCTCTTAAGGGATCTCTTGCATTGTGTTGCATATGGCCAATTAAAATATTATGCCAATCTATTACGTATAAGGATCCATCTGGCGCAAACTCCATGTCAACTGGTCTAAAATTTCTATCTTCCCCCACCATTAAATCCATTCGATGTTTGGATTTATAACCTGTGCCATCATCGGTTAATTGGTGTTGTTTCATCCCTAAAAATCCAATGGTATTATTGATCAAAAAATCACCTTGTACCTCTTCTGGAAAATGTCTACTATACACAAATTCCAATCCTGAAGTTGGACGAACCAAATGCTTTTCTTCAATTAAAGTAAATGATTTATGTCCATATTGACCATATCTATTTTTAGTTGTTCCTGGCATCATCCATCGAACATCTGGACCTGAAGTTTCAGCAAAAAAGTTTTGTCCCCATTTGTCAAATGCAATTCCCCATGGGTTCGGAATAGTTAATTGAGCCACTCTTTCTAAATGTTTTCTTGCCGGATTATAACGCATAAATCCGCCATTGGTTGCACGGACGGTGCCATATGGTGTTTCAACATTTGATTGTAGGAATACACCCTCTCCCATATAGATTGCACCAGACTCATCTGTTACAAATGCACTGATTTCATGGTGAGTGTCATGATCATCGAATCCACTTAAGATAATTTCTTTTTTATCTGCATGGTCATCACCATCAATATCTTGCAAAAATACCAAATTAGTACCCTGGCTAACATAAACACCATTGTGAGCAATCTCCATTCCAACTGGAACGTGTAATCCGGAGGCAAATACCGTTTCCTTATCTGCTTTACCATCTTTATTAGTGTCCTCCAATATAATTATTTTATCATTTGGCTTGGGATCACCCGGTTTGTAATGAGGATAACTTGGCATACAAACAACCCATAACCTACCTTTATTATCAAAAGTCATTTGAACTGGTTTTGCCAAATCTGGAAACTCTTGTTCAGAGGCAAACAATTCTATTTTATATCCTGGAGCTACCTTTATTTTATTCAAAGCTTCATTGCCATACAAATAGGTTAAACTACCATTTTTTTGTGGATTAAAATTAGTTTTTACTGGTTCCAATTTTCTAGTTTTTGAATCAGCACCTTCTAAATCATATTTCTCACCACGAATTGCAGCTTGAATGGCCTCTTCCCTGTTGGCAGTCATTTGTCTAATTTTCTCAATTTCCGCTGGATAATTATCAGGCCCAAAAGGATTATACCTTCTGCCATACACATGTACTCCGTTTGGAATTTTAAAATCATTATGCCACATCCAATTTTTTTCTGCAACTGCTGCATAAACATCAGCTCTTTTCGATTCAATTTCTGGTGATTTTTTACCAAAAACATGATCTATTAAATAATTAGCAAAAATTTGATAACCTTCATTATTCAATTGAATGCCATCAATTGTTAATGGATTTTTAGCCGATGCATACCATTTTTTCGAAACAGAAAAAACATCAATAAATTGTACATTGTATTGTTGACACACTGCTCGCATTGCTTCCGTATATTTTGCCAAACGAATATTTTCTTCAATTCCTTTAGGGACATCGTAAAACTTAGTTACATCTTCAAAAGCGATTGGAGAAACAATTACTAATTTAGGAGCAGAGATTCCATTGTATTTTTGTGACTTTGTATGCTTAATAAAAGCAGCCAACTCATCTTTATAACGATTGATTTTGGAAATACCTTCATAAGATTCACTGAAACCAAAAAATGCCACTACTACATCCGATTTTAACCGAGTCATCCATTGATCATGCGTATCCAAATGTCCTTGACTTTCTGCATTGTTGGCAAATTCATCTTGAAATTGCTCTGCACCAGGAAAAGCCCATGGTTTATTTCGAGCAGAATGGGGACGAAAACCAGGTGTATCACCACCGTCGCATAAATTTCGAACAGATAACTGGTAGCTTGGATACCTCAAATGCAATTCGGTCTCAAAATGATCAAAATTAATCATTCGAGATCCTAAATTACCCCCTATCAATGCAATGCGCATATTTTTTTCAATCGGAATAATTTCATTTTCATTTGGTTTTAAAAAACTGATAAAACTTATTGATAGTAAGAAAATTGATAAAATTCCAAAAATAGACTTCTTCATAAATTAGTTAATTAAATTCCCAAACTCCAACCTTCACGATAGGTACGTTTAACAAATTGATTTGCTGCATCAAAGTTTGTTACACGCATATTCTGATGATCCCATAATAATTTGGTATTAGAACCTGGATAATGTGAACCATTGCCATTTGGACGAGGAAAAGGCATATCTGCTACTCTAATTGCCAAATTAGCCATTAAAATTGCCTCAGTTAATGGTCCCGCCAATTCAAAAGGTGAGCTCAATTGCTTTTTACCATATCCTGCAATGGCACCTTCTACCCATTGTGCATAGTGTCCATCAGCACTTCCAGGTACTCTATCTAATTTACGAGGAACTTTTACTTCTTCATTTCTTGATAAAGGTAATAACCTAGCATTTGCAGCATATTCACTTGCCATCATTTTTCCTTTTGTTCCAATAAACAAAATTCCAGAATTACCATCTCCAAATAATTCATCAGGTCCTAATTCCTCAGGTCTTTCAGGTTTGATACCCCCATCCATCCAGTGCATAGTAACAGGACCTTTGGTTTTTTCGGTTTTCGGAAAGGTTAAGGTAGCATGTGAACTCGGCGGACAAGAATCTGGGAAAACACCTCTTTTTCCAAAAGCTGTAAAAACACTTCCAACACTTGCCTGTACATCTGAAGCATATTTTAATCCTAATACTCTGAAGGGAGCTTCCATTAAATGACAGCCCAAATCACCTAAGGCACCAGTACCATAATCCCACCAACCTCTCCAAGAACCAGGTATTAAATTATCCACATAATCTTTGTAAGGAGCAGTACCTAACCATAAATCCCAATCTAATCCTGCAGGAATAGGTGGTTTGGCCGTAGACCAAGGGATACCCTGAGGCCAAATCGGACGATTAGTCCATATTTGAACGGTATGTACATCTCCAATGATGTCTGCATCATACCATTCAACTAATTGTCGAACACCGTCACCAGATGAACCCTGATTTCCCATTTGAGTAACCACTTTGTATTTTTCAGCTGCTTGAGTTAGCATTCTCGCTTCCCAAATATCATGCGTCATTGGTTTTTGAACATAAACATGTTTTCCCAATTGCATAGCAGCCATAGCTTGAACCGCATGATTGTGATCTGGAGTAGAAACAGAAACGGCATCAAAATTTTTAGATTCCTTTTCCATCATTTCACGCCAATCCTTATAATATTTTGCCTTGGGATAAGCTGCAACCGAATCCTTTGCCTGGCGATCATCTACATCACATAAAAAAGCAATCTCCGCCTTTCCGCTTTCATAAAATTTACGTAAATCAGATTTACCTTTACCTCCTACCCCGATTCCAGCTACCAATAATTTATCACTCGGAGCAAGAAAACCCTTGCCCAATACATGGCGAGGAACAATCATAAAACTTGCAGACGCAATTGATGCAGATTTCAAAAAATCGCGACGTTCCATTTGTTTTAAATGCTTTTTCATAATAGGTTTATAGTTAAGTGTTAAATCTAACTAATTTTTAATCAAAACTTATACGGTTTTGATATATTTTTTTCAAGATTAAATTGCATTATTTAAATCCAGGGTGATAAATATCTTTTTTGTGTTTCAATACATCTTCTTTGTAGAATAAAACATCCTTGAATTTACCTTGGGTATACATTTCAGCTTGGTTTTTGAAATAAGCAGAATTTACATCCCCACTTTCTCCACCTGCCAACAAAGATTTAGCTTTTACTTTCTTGCCAAATTCTACGGCACAAATAAAACTATTTCCCCCATAACCATATCGTTTCTTACTATTATTAAACGATTTTGAATTATAAGAAGGTAAACTTCCCCATTGAGAAGAAGCAAAAGGTGATGGAATGCTAGGCTGATTATCGTCAAATTTTAAATCTAACGAATTTTCAATACGCTGAAAACGATTTATTTCACCCCAACCTATTTTCCAAGTTCCAAAATCATTTATCAATTTTTGGATTACATTTTCCATTACAGAAATTTTTACTGCATTCGGAACTTGATTTATCAAATCAGCTAAATCGTTTGTCAAATCAAGGTCTTTATTTCCTTTAATTGCAATTGGTAAAATTTTCTCAGCCCATAAAATAGCTAATGTTGTTGCCACGGATTCATTTGACGAATATCGATCCCAGTTCTTTAACTGTTGTATTGCTTCTTTTACATTGGAACCGGCTTGTGGCTCAGCAGAAAATAAGGAAGGCAATAAGATATCAAATGCAGAAAGATACCGGTTATAACCTATTGAAATCAACTCATTCATATCAATTTTTTCAATATTTTTTAACAAACGAACTGCATTGATTCCTCTAAAGTTTTCTGCATCTGGAGCCATGTAAATTGGAAAATCGGATTTGTTTATAACTCCTGGTCCCGCAGCAGTAAATGGGGTGGAATTACAATTTTGCAACCACCCTGTTTTAGGATTTATCAGATGAACTGTTTCATCCACCTGGTGTAATCCTTGCCATTCCGTATTGGGAGAACTTCCATCTTGCGGTTGATTCCAATCAAATTGGTTGTCTCTTTTTGGCATAAAATTTCCATGCCAATAGGCAATATTGCCTTCTTTATCTGCATAAACAGTATTATTTGAAACATTTTCACGCAAATTCAAAATTTGTTTGAATTCTTTAAAGGATTTTGCCTTTGTACGAGACCAAGATTGAATCAAACCATTCAAGGATCTATTATTTGATTTCATTGCAATCCATTTTTCACCACTCCTAGCCATAATCGGACCATGATGTGTTGAATAGATGGTAAAATCTTTCTTTACAACATCTTCATTGCTTTTATAGAAAATACTGGTAACTTTTTCATTGATGGGCAACATTTTTTTATCATATTCATACTTAAAATTTACTTTACCTATTGGGTCTACACGACTAACTTTCTCCTCATATAAATCAGCCACATCGGCATTACTTGAAGTATGCATCCATCCACAAGATTCGTTAAATCCTTGATAGACAAAAAACTGTCCCCAAGTTACAGCTCCATAAACATTTAAGCCTTCTTGGCTTACCATATGCACCTCAGGCCTAAAATAAAATGTTACATGGGGATTAATATACAACATCGCATTCCCTGATTTTGTTTTATGAGGGGCAATGGCAAATCCATTGGAACCAGCTAATTTTTCCTCTTTTTCACTTTTTATCTGTGCTAAATTTATAGACATTCCTTCATAAAAAGCTTTTATATCTCTAGCAGTTAAATCACTCGTTTGAATAGCTGAAATGCTGCCATCCGTGTAAGTCAACGGATACCAAGGCTTAAAGGTTTTTAAAAGTGCTGGCTTTTTTTCTGGGTGCGTATATAAATAATAATTTACTCCATCTGCAAATGCATTTAATAGTTTTTTCATCCAAGTCGGAGAACGTTGGTAATCTTTTACAGATGCGGCAGAATCAATCACCATTTTAACTAGTAAATCATCATATATGGCTGATTCACCTTTTATTTCAGCTGTACGGCCCAACATGGTAATATAATTCATTTCCACACGTTGAAAATCATCTTCGCATTGAGCATACATCAATCCAAACACACAATCAGCATCAGTTTTCCCATAAATATGAGGTATACCCCATTTATCTCGCACAATGGTTACTTGCTTGGCTCTATTTTTCCATCTTTCTATTTCGACTCTGTTGAATCCGAAACTTGAAAAAATAATGAGTTGGAATAAAAACAAAAGGATCGTTTTCATAATAAAAATTAATTATTCGCTAATTGCATGATCAATAGGTACTTCTAAACCTTTATATACTTTTCTGGCAGTCCAATCGGCATCATTACCCTGCCAAAATGTGTCATTAGCTGGTAATCCAAGAATTAAAAAAGCCTCTGAACATAAATATAAACTTCCAGTTGAAATATACGTTTCGCCAATTAATGTTTGATGTCCAGCAATTCCCAATCGTAGCCATCCGTTTGAATCAAATGTTTGAGGAGCTTCTAATTGTTTTTTTATTATTTGAAACAACAAAGAACGTATTTGATTTTCTGATAAATTGTTGGGTAATAATTTTTTTTGAGCTACCAATGAAAGAACTTGCATATTACCAAAACGATAGGCTAATGAACGGCCAGTAATAGGATACGTGGCCTCTGGAGAAACCATTCGTTCTAAGATTTCCGCATATCGGACCATTCGTTTAGTTTGAATTTCAATGGATAAATCAGTAGGAAATTTTTTAGAGTTTAAAAACTGTATGACTTCATACAACATCGGATGAATCACAAAACTGTTGTAATAATCAAAATGAAAGCTAGGACCATCTCCATATACCCCGTCTCCTTTATACCATTCCATGTGTTTTTGGATAGCATAGTTAATACGAGATATTTCACATTCCCCAGTTAATTCATATATACAAGTCTCTACAGTAGCTGCAAATAATAACCAATTATTTTGTGGAGGTTTTGTATTTCGGGTTAGTTTTAAAGCATTGATAAGGTTCAATTTGGTTTCTTCATCAAGCTTTTTAAGAAGTTGGCTGGGTGCTCTTAATAAAGCCTGACTTAAAAAGGCCGCATCCACTAAAGACTGACCAGTTATATGAAAATTTAGGTAATCTGGTGACTTTGGATCCACACCATTTTTCAAGGCTTTTAAGGCTAATATTATATATTTTTTACGCAATTTACCCTCTGAAGTTTCATCTGGACCTAATTCCAACCAAGGGGCCATTCCAGATAACATACGAGCAAAACCTTCCAAATAGGTTGAATTAAAAATGCCTTGTCTACCATTATTACTTTCAACTGGCATATTCTTTTTGAGTGTATTTTGACTTAAATTCACTAAAATGGGATCTGCCATTTTAGTCATTTGTTGAACCAAATATTCCCGCTGCTTTGCAGCGGATTGGGCAGAAACCCAAAATGAACAAACTATTAGGGTTATTAGTATACTAAATTTTTTCATTTATAATTTACTTATTAATTCTTCTCCTCGAATAATCATGTGATCTAATTGCAACATTTGTGATTCAGTCAATTCTCCAACTTCTCTTCGAGTATATTGATTTATTTGAAATCCTCTTTTGTATAAAACATATTTTGCCGCTATTGGGTAGGCTTGATGTACAATGTCCATCGAATCTATAAAAAATTGTTGAATTTCTTCAGCCAAAGAAGCATGCTTTAGGCTATCAAAATGTTTACAGAGCCAAACAACTAATTCAGGAAAATAATTACCTTGAATACAAGATAATCCGTTAACTCCTGCCTTTAAAGAATTTAAGGCATTTACCATATAAGCATCATAAATCCCTAAATAAAACCCATCACTTTCCTTTACCTTTTCTTTAATTTTGGAAAGTGATAAAGAAGTGTCTTTGTGGTAAATAAAACGTCCGGATGGCAACAAAGTCTTTAAAACATGATTAGAAATCAAACGTTTATAAGGAACAGGACATTCATAGAAACCAAATTGAACATTGGGAGTCAAGTCCATCCAATGTTTAAGTTTTTTTAGAAAAATTTCATCACTATCTGATTCCTTTACAATTAAATTATTTAAAATGATAACGGCATCAACTCCTAATTTCCAAACTAGATTTGAAAATTCAGCCATCTCTTCAATCGTATCACCAAATGTTCCTGTTGCTACAACCGGCACTCTTCCGTTAGAGGTTTTAACAACTGTTTGAATGACTTCCAATCTTTCCTGTTGATTTAACTCAAACATTTCACTTGAAAGGCAATTGGCGAATAATCCTGTTGCTCCCCATTGAATATACTGGTCTGTCAATTCAGCTAATTTCTGATAATCTACAGCACCGTTTAAATGAAATGGGGTTAACATAACAGGAATAAATCCTTGAGGTAAATTTTTATTTTTCATTCGAATTATTAAAAATACGATTTAATAAAAAACCTGAAATAATTATACCCATTGTACCAACCACAACAGTCATTTTTGTATCAATACTTATCCATAAATAACCTGGTAAAATATCTTTAAAGGTAATCCATGCCACTAATACTACACCTATAATTACAGAAACAATAGGCTTCCAATAGTCCATCTTTTTTGCTAATAATCCTAGCAGAAAAATTCCTAACATTCCACTCGCAAAAATTCCAGATAATTTCCACCAAACATCCAATAAACTTTTAACCCCAATCATACATATTCCAAAAATTATTCCCAATAAACCAACTCCTATTGTTGCTAAATGAATAACCCACATTTCTCTTGAGGGAGAAATCGTTGGATTTATGTAACGCAAATAAATATCTTTTAAAAAAACTGTTGCTGAGCTATTCATTCCACTGCTAATGGTACTCATCGCAGCTGATAAAAGTGCAGCTAATATAATTCCTAAAATTCCTTTTGGAATTTGGGTCTTCATAAAAAAGGGCAAAACTTGGTCGCCATAGTCCGAAACTTTCAATTCATTTAATGGAATATTTTTAGTTTGAGCAACCTGAATCCGAAGACCTTCAATTAATTCAGGATGTTTCGTATAAAATACAAAAAGTGAAGTTCCTAAAAAGAAAAACAAGGCTGAAACAGGTACATAATATAGAGCACAAAGCCAAATACTCTGTGAAGCCTCTCGTTCGTTGTGAGCTGTATGATATCTCTGAATATAATTTTGGTCAATACCAAAATTGGTTAAATTGATAAAAAAGCCATACAAAAAAATTACCCAAAGGGAATTGGTACTAAAATCAAACTGAGTTGTGCCTAAACTAAATTTCTTATGAATACTTCCTATTGATAAAATATCTCCAAAATTAATTTTTGAAAAAATTAAACCTATCATCAACAAAGCTCCTAAAGTTTTGATAATTGCCTGAATAACTTCCGTCCAAATTACTGCTTGCATACCACCTAAAACAGTATACAAAATGATACTCAACCCAAGGCAAACTATAACAAAAGGCATACTAATTCCTAAAAGTGCATTTAAAGTAAGTGCAATCCCATAAAAAATAGTACCCATTCGAGCTAGTTGAGTTAAAATAAAACAAACCATGGCATATGTTCTTGCCCAAGCGCCAAATTGCCTTTCTAAATGTGTATATGCACTTATTTCACCGCTATTACGATAAAAAGGGACAAAATATTTAGTAGCAACAATTGCAGCAAATGGAATCGATAAACTAAACATAAATGGATTCCAATTTGAACTAAAGGATTTTCCAGGATCACCTAAGAAAGTTATAGCGCTTAAAAATGTTGCATAAAAGCTTAAGCCCAATGCCCAACCAGGAATCTTTCCTGAAGCTGTGGAGAATTCTAATGAACTTTTATTTTTTCGAGAAAAATAAATTCCAACACCAATCATGCAAAACACATAAATAATGATAATGGATAAATCGAAGATTGGCAAATTAGACATATATTTAGGTCTAAATAAATAATAGTAATTTTTTAATGCAATTTAGGATAATAATAACATGAAAAAACAATTCTTAGGAGCAATTTTAACAATTGCATCATTTACTGGATTAGCACAGCATAAGTATGCTGCTAAAGAGATTGAGGGTAGATGGGATTTAACATTAGAAACAAAAGGTCAATTAAAGCCCTCATGGCTTGAAATTTCACATTCAGGATTAAAAACCTTTGTTGGTCATTTTGTAGGAATTGGAGGTAGCGCAAGACCAATATCCGTCATACAAGTGAATGAAAATAAAATTTCATTCAACATTCCACCGCAATGGGAAAATAGTACAAATGACTTAAAATTTGAAGGAACGATTGAAGGTAATACCATCAAAGGATCAATCATTAATCCATTTGGAGAAATCCAGCCGTTTACAGGTAAAAGAGCACCTAATTTGATTAATACGCAAGATCCCAAATGGTCAAAACCTGTAAGTTTAATCAATTCAAAAGATTTAACTGGTTGGGAAGTTTTGGGAAAAGAAAACCAATGGGTAAATGAAAATGGTATTTTAAAGAGTCCAAAATCAGGTTCAAATATTAAGACTAGCCAAACTTTTAAAGATTTCAAATTACATGCAGAAGTTCGTTACCCTGCTGAAAGTAATTCAGGCTTGTATTTAAGAGGAAGATACGAAGTTCAAGTAGCTGATAGCTATGGTATGCAACCTGCCAAAGATCAAATGGGGGCATTGTATGGTTTTATTCAACCTTTAACCTTACCAGTAAAAAAAGCTGGGGAATGGCAAACCTATGACATTACTTTGGTAGGAAGATTAGTTACAGTCGTATTAAATGGAGAAACAGTAATTTACAAGTCAGAAATTCCTGGTATTACTGGTGGAGCCCTAGATGCACATGAAGAAAATCCTGGACCTATCATGATACAAGGAGATCACGGACCTGTTGAATATCGAAATTTATTAATCAGTATAGCTGAGTAAGAAAAAAGGGAGCAAATGCTCCCTTTTTAATATCTTCTTTTCTCTTTCATTAATAATCCTAACCAGATTCCACAGAGTCCCCAGGAAACAACTGCATCAATTAAATCCGCACGAATTTCATAAGAAGGATACCACAAATGAAGCGTATAAAATGTGTTTGAGAAACTGATAATTCCTACAAAGAGGGCACTGATAAAAATTGAGGAGAAACGCTTATGCTTAAAACGATTGACTAATGTTAAAAATAAAAAGACGATCAACACATTGGTAATATAACCACGAGCCATACTCATTCCCATATTCATGTCATAAGATGGATAATAAGTAATTCTAGCCCAAGGTTTACCTTGCAATTGTTTAGTAAATTGTTCAACTTGTTCGAGATTTGCAGAATTTGAGGGTCTTGGTAACATATATCCACCACCTTCTTTAAGGTTCTCCGACAAGAATTTAAGAATGGTATCTTGAGATGCTACATAACGTTGACCTGGCTCATGGAGATTAAAAACCATTTGGGAAACGGCTTGCCAAGCAAAAATAATAAACCCTCCTACAATTGCACCTAGTAAAATTTTTTTCATAAAAATATTCTTGTAGATGGGTAAATGTAAAAATAAGTTTTCTTACAATTTGTAAAAAAAAAATAAAAAATGTCTAATTTTTAAAATTGGTACAAATTTGTTACAATTTTAAAAATTCTGTACCAGCCAATAAAAAGCATCCAAGACCAAAATCTTCAAAATTTGGCACTGAAGTAAAGCTCACTGGTTGAGAATCTTTAGGTTCTTTTCCGGTCCCTTGCACAAAACCTAAAAATCCATTAGGATGTACACAGCCAATCATTCCCTTCATTGCAAGCTCTAAAGGTTTTTTAAATTCTTTTCGAGTTAATAGTCCATTTTTAATACCATAAGCAAAACCATATGCAAATAAAGCAGTTCCTGTCAGTTCAGGACCACCATAATTTGATTCGTCTTTTAGACTGACATTCCAAAATCCATCTTTTCGTTGCAAAGGCAATAGAGCTTTTGCCATATTTTTAAACATTTGAATATACTCCTCTCTATGAGGCGAATTTTCATCCATTTGTTCTAAAGTACGAACTAGAGCTGCAAATACCCAGGCATTTCCTCTCGACCAAAAACATTTTTCACCATTCGGTTCGCGGTAGGGTAAAACAAAATCTTTATCTCGAAACCAAAGTGATTCTTTAGGGTCATAAAGTCCTGTGACACCGTGTTTATTTTTCGAAAAGGAATATAAATCATACATTTTATCCCAATACCGGTTGTCTTTAAATAATTTTCCTAATCTGGCATAAACGGGCATACTCATTTGTAAACAATCTACCCATGACCAATCATCTGTCTTGGCGGAATTAACCATGTTATCTATATTTTGTTTAATTGGTTTTATGAATGTAGAATCACCTTTACCCATTAAAAACAAATCTATATAAACTTGTCCACACGCCTGATTATCTGCATTTCTGGTATTGATGGCACCGTCTCTTAAGCCCCATTTGTGGAAAATTCCCCAATCGAGCATATACTTTAAATCTTTTTCCTTGGGGTCTATTTTATACAATTCCATTAAACCTTCGTAATATACTGCCCTAGTCCAAATATTACTTGGTCTGGTTTTATCTGGACTTACAATTACTTGTCCCACATCGGGCCATTTTTGTTGAAAATATTCATTGGCCAAATGCATTTTTTTTATCAAATCCTTTTTATCAATTTGAGCAAATGAAATTTGCGAAATAAAAAACAACAAAAAAAAATATAATTTTTTCATGGCATATAAAATACTGATGTTAAATCAACACTTAAAGGAGAATTATCTGGGTTGGTTTGCATAATATCACCCATGTGGGCCCACCATTTTTGCATGATTGGGTGATTAGGAACATTTTCCAATGCTCCTAAATCAGGTGCTTCCAAATACGCAAAAAGTGTTAATGTATCCTCATCTAAAAAAATAGAATAATTAGAAATTCCGAAAGTTTTTAGGTAACTGGATAATTCAGGCCAAATTTCATCATGCCTCTTTTTATACTCCTGTTCAAAACCAGGTAACAAAAACATTTTAAAAGCCTTTCTCTTCATATATTTTTAATTTAAAAAGAAAAAAAGAGTACATAATTACTCTTTTAATCTGTTCATCAATTCATGTAGATGATTATCATTGAAGTCGAGATGCGTTACAAAACGGAGGGAATGGTTACCAAATGAATTACAATAAATTTCTTTCCTTCTTAATTCCTCTACTATCTTTGGTGCAAGTAAGCCCTCCTTTAATTCAATAATAACAATATTGGTTTCCACAGGAAGTACCTGTTTTACCCAAGATAATTGGGAGCAAAATAATCCAATTTGTTTGGCACGATCATGATCATCTCGTAAACGATCAATGTGATGATCCAAAGCATAAATACCAGCTGCAGCCAACAATCCTGCTTGCCTCCAACCCCCTCCCATTCGTTTCCTAACTCTTTTTGCCTTTTTGATAAACTCTTTTTTTCCCAATAATACAGAACCAACCGGAGCACCTAAACCTTTGGATAGACAAACTGAAATACTATCAAACCACTCTCCATATTGCAATGGCGTTTGACCCGTTGCAACGATGGCATTGAAAATTCTTGCACCATCGAGGTGCAAGGGTAAATTATTTTCTTTACAAAAATCAGAAATGGATTGAAGCGATTCTGTTGAATAAACGGAACCACCGCCCTTATTCATTGAATTTTCTAAACTAACCAATGCCGTTTCACAAAAATGAATATCATCGGGAGAAATGGCCTCTTTTATTTGATCTACTGAAATTCGACCCAAATTACCCTTTAAAAGTTTTGCAGAGGCACCTGCATTTGCCATAATTCCACCACCCTCATAAAAATAAATATGCGACATGGCATCACAAATAACCTCCTGTCCCTTGTTTAAATGAGTTGCTAAAGCAATTTGATTGGTCATGGTCCCTGATGTGGCAAAAATTGCCGCTTCCATCCCAAACATAGATGCAACTTTATCTTCAAGTGCATTGACCGTAGGATCTTCATTAAATACATCATCTCCTAATTTAGCATTAAACATAGCTTCCTTCATTTCAGCTGTCGGAAGAGTAAAAGTATCGGAGCGAAGTTCTATATGCATATTAGAATTGTTTTAAATAGGATATTTTAGTTAAAAAAGCCTTTTGTTTTTGAAGGGTACCATCATCTCCTTGATAATCAGAATGATTCAAAACAAGGTAAATATAGGATAAAGGTTGGTATTCCCATGAAAAGCGTAAATTAAAAGCTTTTAAATCATTTAATGAATTTTGCTGGTAAAAACCAATTAATTGGATACGTGGATTAATTGCCAACCTGCTTTCAATCATCCATAAATTGATGTTTTTAGATTCCTTAAGGATACCTAAATCCCTAACCTCATTTCGATTAAGGCTAAATCCAAAATTTATGTGCGGAATTGGAGCAATACTTGTTTTCAAAGTATAAATGGTAGATTTGCCGTTGAAAAAATCTCCAAAATCTGCACTTAAAAACGCAGCATATTTTTTACTCTGATCAGTGGACAGGTAAATCCCTTTTCTAAAATATTGGTATTCACCTGTTGTTATTTCAATATTTAAAGGTTTAAAATTATTTTCTAGACGTTGGTAATTGAAAACACCATACATACCTAAAATACCACCGTTTTGAAAGGTAGTCCATGCGGGTGTAAATAAAATAGAACGTTCAATAAGATTTTTTGTGGATAAACTGTGGTATAATTCTGTATAAATTCCTGGTTCAATACTTCGCAACCATTTAGGGTACCAAGCTTTTCTAATATTATAATAGGCTCCTTGACTGTTCGAAATGACGTCATTTCTTGAGACAAATCCCATAGATGGTGAATAGTTTTTATCCACATAGGTTTGAGTCCAATAAGCACCCACCTGATTGTCACGATAAATCAATTGATTAAATTGTGCCCAACCTTGTATATTATCTTTACCGTTGGAACTATTTGAAACCATTCCTGAATAATACATTTTACCAGAAAAACGCACAAAAGCATCCAGAGCAATGGTATTATCGGTAAATAAAGGATTTTGTTTGTGAGTAACAATAGCTCCAATTCTATTTTGCTTGCCAAAATTATGAGACAATCTACCCACACCAAAATTGGTGTATTCAAAACCATCGGAAGCACCTTGACGCATTAAAATTGCTCCTACATTGTCACCTTCTGAGCGATATACATATCTTGCTCCAGCCACAATGGGTACCGGTTTTACCTCCTGATCTAGTCCGATCGTTCGACTAAAAAAAGGCCTTATATACATAGAACCACCCATTACCTCATCAATTGGTGATAGACCTGCAGAAAAAAGGGAAGCGTTTTCTAAAAAAAACTGTCTTCTTTCGGGAAAAAATACTGAAAAACGTGAGGTATTATTTACCTGACGATCTACATCGGCTTGGGCGAAGTCGGTATGAAACGTTAGATCTAAAATATTGTTATTATTGATTGCCCATTTAATTTCACCTCCTGTCTTGAACTGATTGGATTTTTCAAAACCAACTTCAGTGCCTGAATGATCTACATCAGCAAACAATACGTATGGAGTAGCTCGAATATTGGTAATGGAAGGAGTTGGTGGTAAAATACCTTTTAATTGTCCCGCATATTCCATTCGAAGTGCACTAAATGCTCGCGGATGAGGTGACCAACTAGTTACTTCATTGGAAGTTCGTCGAACTCGAAAAAAATTAATTCCCCAATCTTGTGCTGTTCTATTTTTAACATTGGGATAACGCAAAGTTTGCCATGGAATGGCAAATTCAGCAACCCAAGCCGAATCCGATTGATGTGTCCTTACTCGATAAAGTCCATCCCAATCAACATCATAATACATATCATCGAAAGCAAGCAAATCTCTTTGTGCACCATATGCATTTGATTGAATGACCAATGCATTTCTACGATCATTGAATGCATCAATTGCAATTCCTAACAAATCATTATCACTAAAAGAATAATCTCTCTTTAAATTTGGAGCTCGAAATTTATTCTTTCCTATGGTATCATAATTGATGGCAGCCACATACAAATAATGTATACCAGCAAGTAAACGAATAGAAGATTTAAAATTTGCCTTTTGACCTTGGAAAGGTTCTACTTGAAAATCGAGAAAAATCGGTTTGGCTAGATCCCACTCCTTTTCCTCTAAATGACCATCAATTTTCAGGTGAGAACGAATTGGAAAGGCCTCAACTATTTTTCTTTCTTTTAGTGGTGGAAAAACATCTTGGGCCTCTACAAAATGTAGGAAACAAAAACAAAGAAGTATTGGTAATATACTTTTCAAAATCTGGTTTTAGTTTGTTGAATTGTAAATTTACAGAATCAAATTATTTTTTTTGAACCCATAAGGAATATAATCGAATCAGGACAGGCAGGCCAACAAAAAACAAACCACCAAAATAAAAACTAGCCAGAATCAATCCCACTGCAGAGATGAGAAAGGAATACTTTAAATAGGCAACCCATTTATCTCTTTTTCGTGAATTTGAAAACCAAAAAACCAATGGAAAATGAGTAGGCAATAACATCAAGCAAGATGCATTCCACGACATCACTTCATGGTCTGTCCCGGTAGCTAGAAAAAAAATCAAATAGGCAAATAAACCATAAATAGTAAATAAAACTTTATCAAAATTAAATTGAAATGTAGGCTTTTTAATGGATACAAAAAGAGCGAAAATAGACAAAATGGATAGGATGAAAATAGGACCTGTTAAATGGATCCTTCCGTCAGAAAAAGGCTTTTCTTCGTATAATGGAATTATTTCCTTTACCAATGGAAGTTCTCCATTTTTGGCAAAATTTAATGCATAAAATAAATTATCTGGTAAATACGTAGATTGGGAGGCATTAGCCTTTACATCTGAACGATAGCCAAGAGCTAAATTCATGCCAAAGGTAGTCCAGGTATTATATGGCAAATATTTATTCATCCATTGGCGGTAAGACAAACCTTGTAATGAATCTAAATTTCGCCATTTAATCTTTATTCCTGATTGTTTTTCGAAGACATCTCTAATTCGAGACGAACAATTATCATAAAAAAACTTGTATTGGTATTCTTTATTTTGCGGTAATAGATTGGTTTCTAATCGTTGATAAATTTCATTTCTTTGTTGTAAATTCAAATCTAATTTTTGAGCAACCATTGTTCGGTGCTCAATATTGGAATAAAAATACAGGACATCATCTAAACGGTTTGCGCTAATGGTATAGGGCAATGTACCTTTCAAGAATTTCCAATAAAAATTTTCTGTATTGAAATCAAAAGTACCATAAGAATAGGCCTTATCGATGGCATTATCGGGATCTTGTACTAAAATCATGCTGTGACCGAAGCGAGCATAAAGTTCAGTTCCTGGTGCAACAGTAATTAATGAAATACTTGAATTGGTTCCTAATTGACCAAACATTTGAAAAGAAAATAGAAGCAAAAAAAGTATTTTTTTCATGATTAATTTTTACCAGCAATAACCAATACCATTTCACCTTTAATTTTTTCAGGATGAACTTTGAAATAGTTCAACAATTCCTCTGCATTACCACGGTGCATTTGCTCGTGTAATTTAGAAATTTCTCTGGCCAACATAAGTGGACGAAATGGGTCTATAAATTCTTTGATTTGTTCCAAGGTTTTCATAATCCGATGTGGCGATTCATACAAAACAATGGTACGATCCTCTTCTGCCAACTGTTTAAATCTCGTTTGTCGACCCTTTTTATGTGGCAAAAAACCTTCAAAAATAAATCGATCCGTAGGAAAACCGGAATTCACCAAAGCAGGAACAAAAGCTGTAGCTCCAGGTAGCGTTTCTACTTCAAATCCTTTTTCTAAACACGCTTTCACCAGAAGATATCCTGGGTCTGAAATCCCAGGAGTACCGGCATCGGATACCAATGCTAACTTTTTCCCTTCCCCTAACATTTTGATTACACCGGCAATTGCAACATGTTCATTATGTGCATGATGAGCCATCAAAGGTTTAGAAATGCCTAAATGTTTCAGTAAAATTCCCGTATTGCGAGTATCCTCGGCCAAAACGGCATCAACTTCCTTTAGTACTTTAATTGCTCTTAAAGTTATATCTTCTAAGTTACCGATAGGTGTTGGAACAAGGAATAATTTCATTTTACTAATTTAATAAAAATTCCGATGGCTTAAACTATAGAAGTTAAAGAACAAAAAAAGCGCATCAATTGATGCGCTTTCAGTAGAGGGTGAGGGATTCGAACCCCCGGACCTGTTACAGTCAACAGTTTTCAAGACTGCCTCAATCGACCACTCTGACAACCCTCTGTCTCGTTTGAGAATACAAAAGTAGTGCATTTTTTAATTTTATGCAAACCTTTGAAGTCCTAAAAACTTAAAAAATATATTTTTTCATCCATTCAACCCGTTGCTTTTTCGACAAACTAAATGGTATCCAATGAATTACGATTCCATTTTTCTCCATTTTCCTGAAAAAAGTCATTTGCCGTTTAGCATACTGCTGTATCGCAATGGTTAATCCTTTTATGAAGGCATCTTTATTGATTTTCCCTTCTAATAAATCAGCCAACCATTTATATTCAAGTCCCAACCAACGTAATTGTTCAAAAGATACTCCCATTTGCAAAAGACGTTCTCCTTCATCAATTAAACCTTCCTCTATCCTGCTCATCAAACGATTCGCGCATCTTTCTCTTCTTTCTTCATATGGGGGTTCTAAACCAAAAACAATAAATTTTCGATTCAATTCAATTGATTTTTCTAGAAATGGAGGTAATTCAGAAAAGGTATAATCTTTCAACAGAGATTCAATGTACAAACCCGATCCACCGCAAATAATAACAGGATTATTTCTATTTTCGATCTCTAGAATCTTGTGAAAGGCATCAAATTGAAAATGAGCAACTGAATAAGGAGTCCCAATTTCTAAGGTATCAATTAAATGAATAGGTATTTGTTGATCATTTAATTGGTATTCATTTAAATCCTTTCCGGTACCAATATCTAGATTTTTGTACAATTGTCTTGAATCCGCAGAAATAATTTCTGCCTGCAAATTAGCGGCTAATGCCACCGCTAGGGAGGTTTTTCCTGATGCAGTTGGACCTAACAAAACGATTAAAGGTAATCTAGGATTTGACATAACGCAATTTATAATTTCCTAAATTAAATTCATCCTCAACCATCATGGGTGGCGAAATTTCTTCCAAATGAAATCCAAATCCTTTTAAACCCTTTGCGTCATTCGATTCAATATCCACATAAGTCATAATGTCATCAAATGCCTCCAAATCTTCCATATAATTAAATATTTTTGAAATACCTCCAACAATTCGAATCCATGGTAAGGTGGCCAATCGAACCCATTCTAATGATTTTTTTCCTTGGAACCCTTCTTTTTTACGAATTAAATTTTTACCAAAAATAGCAACTCCTATTAATTCAGGTAAACCATTTGATGAATAACGGTGAATACGATGAGTTGGAATATAAATTCCCAAATAAAAGCGGGATTTAGTAAAACCTAACAAATGGTATTTTTCCAAAAATGCATAAGAAACATCTTCACTAACCATTTTAATATGAATATCTCGTGCAAAAACAGCCAACTGTTTTTGCAATCTGCTTTGAATAAGTATTTGAATCAATTTCTTTTTATTCAACCACACCTTCTGTCGGATTACCCAAACCAGAAAACCTTTATAACGCAAGTTCAATACCTCTTTTTGTAAATCATTTGATTGTTCCAAGGAATTAGGTGATGTTTCTAAATAAATAATCATAAGATTTGCTTGCTTATGAAAAAAATGAAATTCTGCATTAACTTCAAAATGCAAGGACAAAAGAAATTCCCTAAAAGAGTCGTAATTTGGATTCAATCAATTCAAAGAAAAACAAATATACAGCCTATTGAGTAGAAAAAGACAATTAAAGGCTTTGATAAAAGCATATAACTAAACAGATATAAAACTATGGATTACCGTTTTGAGGCGAGCAGCAGAGAAGTATCAACCTTTACCAATCAGCAATTACGTGAACATTTTTTGATAGAAAATGTATTTCATGCCGATTCAATTCAATTAACTTACAGCATTTATGATCGAATGATTATTGGTGGTGCAAAACCAATAAACTTAGCATTGGAATTACAAAATCCTGACAAATTAAAAGCCGATTTTTTCCTTGAAAGAAGAGAAATGGGCGTAATTAATGTTGGGGGAAATGGAATCATAGAAGTAGACGGCAATGCTTATGAAATTAATAAATTGAGTGCTTTATACATTGGAAGAGGGAGTAAAAAAGTTGTTTTCAAATCGGAATCAAAAGAAAATCCGGCACTATTTTACCTATTATCTTCACCAGCTCACAAAGAATATCCTACACAGAAATTAGATAAAAAAGATGTAGTCACGGTAACCTTAGGAACTTTAGAAACTTCCAATCACCGGACAATTTATAAATATATTCACAACGAAGGCTTACAGTCTTGCCAATTAGTGATGGGCTTAACCATTTTGGAACCTGGGTCAGTTTGGAATACCATGCCTGCCCACGTACACGACAGACGAATGGAGGCCTATTTGTATTTCGATGTAGATCCACAACATGCGGTTTTACATTTGATGGGACAAACTCAAGAAACAAAGCATATTTGGGTTCACAATCACCAAGCTATCATTTCACCACCTTGGTCGGTCCATAGCGGTGCAGGAACAAAAAATTATTCGTTTATTTGGGGAATGGCTGGTGAAAATAAGGATTACACTGACATGGATTTCTCAGAAATAACTGAACTACGTTAATATGAAAAAAATATTTATCCTTTGTTTGTTAAGCATGTCTGCAATTGCTCAACAACCTTATTCCATTCAAATGGCTGAATCATTGATGCATACTCATCCAGATTCAATCACCGTCAAACCTGGCAAACCCGCAGGTTGGGATTATGAGCAAGGATTATACCTAAAAGCGTTGGAAAAAGTGTATCAACGTACAGGAGACGCAAAATATTTCAATTATATCCAAAAAAACATCAACACATTTGTTGATGAAAAAGGAAACATTCGAACCTACAAAATGGATGAATTTAACTCAGACAACATCACTACGGGCCGAATGCTTTTGTATTTATACCAAGAGATGGGGGATGAAAAATATAAATTAGCAGCAGAAAAATTAAGAAGTCAAATTGCAACCCAACCAAGAACTACAGAAGGAGGTTTTTGGCATAAACAACGTTATCCAAATCAAATGTGGTTAGACGGTTTATATATGCTAGAACCCTTTTATGCTGAGTTTGGAACTATTTTTAATCAAAACAATTGGGATGACATAGTAAAACAATTTCAATTATGTTGGAAGGGAACATTTGATAGTAAAACGGGCTTGTTATACCATGCCTATGATGCGGCAAAAGTTCAACCATGGGCTGATAAACAATCTGGTAAATCACCTAATTTTTGGGGAAGATCAATTGGTTGGTATGCAATGGCATTGGTAGATGTATTGGATTACATGCCTAAAAATCATCCAAAAAGAAATGTCTTAATTCAACAATTAAATGATTTATCGAAAGGTATCGCCAAATTTCAAGATGTAAAAACAGGATTATGGTACCAAGTACCGAACTTTCCAGGTAGAAAAGGAAATTATTTAGAGGCCTCTTGTGCTAATATGTTTGTCTATGCCTTTGCAAAAGGAGTTCGAAAAGGCTATTTGCCGAGTATTTATTTACAGAAAGCGCAAATTGCCTTTAATGGCATTTTGAAGGAATTTATTACGAAAGATGCCAATGGTTACATCCATTTAGAAAAAACCGTGACTGTTGGAGGTTTAGGTGGAACACCATACCGTGATGGTAGTTATGATTATTACCTTAGTGAGCCGACTCGTACAGATGATTTAAAAGGAGCTGCTCCATTCATATTAGCATCCTTAGAAATTGAAATTGCGAAAGAACTTCCCTTAGGAAAAGGAAAAAAAGTAGTAATGGATTACTATTTTAATCGTGAATTCAGAAAAACAAAAGACGGAAAATCAGAACGATTCCATTATACCTGGGAAGACAGAAAAGATTCAGGAATGCATTTATGGGGAATTCAATTTGAACAATTAGGAGCTGAATTGGATAGTTTACCAGTGGCGCCAAGTATTGCAAATTTGAAAGATGCCGATGTATACATTATTGTGGATCCAGATACACCAAAGGAGACTGCAAATCCAAATTATATCCAAGCAAAAGATGTACAAAATATCGTTCAATGGGTGAAAAATGGAGGGCATTTAATCATCATGGCGAATGATACTACAAATTGTGAGATAACACATTTAAATACCTTAATGAGAGAATTTGGTATTGAATTTGGAGGACCAAATAGAAACATGGTACAAGGCAAAAATTGGCACCAAGGAGCTGTAGCGATACCAGAAAAACATGAAATCTTTTCTAATATGAAAAAGATTTACATCAAGGAAATATCTACCTTATATTTAAGCAAAACAGCCAAATCAAGTATAAATCATGAAGGTGTTTCTGTGATTGCCACTGCAACTGTTGGAAAGGGAAAAGTTTTTGCAGTGGGTGATCCTTGGTTGTATAATGAATACACCAATAACCGCAGAATTCCTTTGGATTACGAAAATTTTCAGGCGGCTAAGAAATTGGCGGAATGGAGTTTGAAATAATAGGTAATAGGTAATAGTTAATTAATCATTTTTTTAAATTTTTGGCCAAATTTTTAAACCAATAATTTACAATTAACAATTAAAACCTATACCCCGTCCTTCTCTCCATTTCCTGTAGACTAATTTCATAAGTTCGCCAATTTTTGTGGAGGTTTCTAGCATTGGGAATGAAGACGCAGATTACTTGGTTATTGAAATGTATAACTTTCCAACAAAATTTTGGAATTGGGATGTTGCAGCCAGGTAATCGATCCACAGCGCCAATGCTACCCGTGTAAATGGAAAGCTGATTGCCTCTTTTGGCTAATTTTCGACAATATTCTTCTAAAAATTTCCATGGTCCGCGATTTAATTCAGGCGTTTGCGGAATCATGTTGGACATCAAAAAAGTCTCTTGATTCAAATAATATTGAGAAGTTCGATCCTCGGAAGGACATAGGTGTCCACGATCGTAACCGCTACCTTTGTAATCATTTGAATCTGCCTTCCGAAAGGAAGCAGGTAATTCATTATCTTCTCTGAAATCATTACTCCTCGGCACAAGACCAATATCTGAAGCTTTTAAGCTCCAAGCAACCCAATTAGCTCTTCCCTCATTTCCATCGTAAGACATCACATATCCTCTTTTTACAAGCAAATAGTTGGAAGTAGAAGCAGTGGAAGCTCCTGAAATATTCAAAAGGCCCTGAAGCTGAAGGAGGAGGATAACTAATAAATTCATACACTAAATTATCGCGACGAGTTGAAAGTTAAAAGTTGAGAGTTTTTTTAATAAATTTTACATTTAATCTTTTAACTCTTAACTTTTAACTCTTAACTATTAACCTATTTAATCCGCTTCACCATTCCACTCACTGGAACATCGATAAAACGACCCACTTGCTTTCCGTTTTTGATACATATGATACGCATTAAATCTGCATCTTTGGGAACGACTACATCTGAATTATTGGCAATTGGATAATATTTATCAGGATAAGAAAAATCGAAACTGTAATGAAAAGTAACCCCTTCGGTTTCGGCATTTAGATTTACTAAAATTTCGCCGATTGAATTTCTCTTGAAATTAAAAATAGGCTCATACATTGAAGGTGCATATTTTTTCTCAGCTATATCAAAACGTTCAAAATGTTTTTCAGTTCGGTTCACAAAATCATTCCAATTTTTATTGGCCAAAGGAGACCACAAACATTCTGCAATAGCAAAAGAACGAGGATACGTCATGTATTGTGCATGTCGGTAATTGAATAGTTGTTCAGACCATAAATTGGCTTGTCCACCTTTCACCATTTCTGCTTTTACTCCAGTGGGTACAGGGTTGAAATCATAGGAGTCTTTCAAACGAACTGCTCTGTAAACAGGAGGTTCAATAAATCCATCCCCTTGCATTAAATCAATATAAACATTGTCGTTAGGAGTCATTACCACAGCATGTCCTTCATTTGAAGCCTGAATTCCACCTGCTATACCTCTCCAAGACATCACAGCTGTACTCTTAGGCAATCCACCTCCTTCTAAAATCTCATCCCAACCCATCATTGTTTTTCCTTTGTTTGCGACAATTTTCGATAACCGTCTGGTAAAATATGCTTGAACCTCCTGAGGAGTTTTCAAATTTTCACGCTTCATCAATTCTAAAATCTGCGGATTTTTTGCCCAATAGTTTTTCGGGCATTCATCCCCACCGATATGAATATATTCAAATGGAAATAAAGGTGCTATTTCTCCAAAAACCTTATCCAAAAAAACATATACATTTTCATTGGCTGGACAAAGTGTATTATCTTGTAGTGCCTCAGGATGTCCATGTGACCAATCAATAAAGGGCTCCCCTGAAATAACTTGGTAATTCTTTGCATCTGGAGTACAAGATAACTCTGGATAGGAAGCAACTGCTGCCATTGAGTGTCCTGGAACATCTACTTCCGGCATTATATCAACAAAGCGTTCCTTTGCATATTGAACAATCTCCTTGATATCTTCTTGGGTATAAAATCCTCCATAAGTACGCGGCTCATCTTTTCCTGGCTTAGAAAATGTTGTGAATCGACCTGTTTTTTTGACATTCCAAGCTCCTTTTTGAGTTAAATTAGGATACGATTTAATTTCTATCCTCCAACCCTCATCATCAGTTAAATGCCAATGCATTAAATTATACTTATATTGAGCCATTTCATCGACAAATTTTTTAACGTCATCTTTTGAAAAAAAGTGTCGAGCTACATCAAACATCATTCCTCGCCATTCAAAACGTGGATAATCGATAATTTTAGCAAATGGAATATTTACACTTGATAGGGCAACTGGAGTTGTTGATTCTATTTCCTTAGGAAATAATTGATAAAGAGTTTGTACACCATAAAACAAGCCTTTGGCAGTATTAGCATTGATTTGAATACCCTTTACATCAACCTGAAGACTGTATCCCTCTTTACCCAATTCAGCATTGTTGGTTCCGTTGATCAATAATCGTATGTTGGCCAGTGAGGTAGAATTATTAGATGGTTGAATCCATTGTATTTTACGACCGCCTAAATTGGACAATTTAGTTTCAAGAGTCTTCAAAGCTGGTTTCAAAGATTCTTCCTTGGGAGCAGCAATGATGATTGATTTAGGTAAACTGTATTTTCCTGATGGATATTCTGATTTTACTGGAATTGGAATAATGGCAGGAGATTGTGCAAATAGATTTACTGATAATGCCCAAAGTAGGACAAAAGTTAGACTTCGCATTTTCATATATTTAAATAGTGAATAATCATTAAAGTTGGTAGAAAATGTAAAATTTTCCAAATGCTTTTGTAAATTTGCACGAAGAAGCAATTTATATACTTATAACAAAACCATGAATGAATCGTTAAACCTTGCTAATCAGCAAGTTGAGTTGACCCATGCAATCGACTCAGTTTGGGTTGCCCTATGTGCAGCATTAATTTTTCAAATGGAAGGAGGTTTCGCTTTGTTAGAAGCAGGATTTGTCCGCTCCAAAAACGCTGTAAGCATCATTGCCAAAGTCATGATTGATATCATGTTTGGTGGCATTGCCTTTTATTTAGTAGGCTTTGGAATAGCTTATGGAAAGTCAAATGGTTGGTTTGCCTTGGATTTTGGCATAACGCAAGAGGATTTAGGTTTAGGACTAACCATTTCTAATTCCTTATTTTGGTTCATTCAAATGGGATTTGCTGTTGCTGCCATTTCCATTGTTTCAGGTGGTGTAGCAGAACGTATGAAAATGTGGTCTTATGCAGTTTATGTTTTCATCTTTTGTGCGATTATGTATCCTTTAGCTGCCAATTGGGTTTGGAATCCAGGTGGATGGTTGGCTACCAGAGGATTCAATGATTTCGCAGGATCAGCAGCGGTACATGCTATGGGTGGCTTTGCAGCTTTAGCAGGGGCTATTGTACTTGGACCAAGAATTGGAAAATACAATGAAGATGGCAGTATCAATGCCATTCCAGGACATAATTTAACGCTTTCAGCAGTAGGAGCATTTATCCTGTGGTTTGGTTGGTTTGGTTTCAACCCAGGTTCAACCATGGCTGCGGTTGGAAAATGGGATTTAATCGGCAAGGTAGCCACTAATACCTTTTTAGCATCTGCCATGGGTGGAATTGCTACCATTGTTTATACATTTGCTCGTTACAAAAAAGTAGATATTACCATGGTCATTAATGGTGTATTAGCTGGTTTGGTTGCTATCACCGCCGGATGTAATGTGGTGAGTCCAAATGCTGCCTTACTAATTGGTATAGTAGCCGGAACAATTGTTGATATGGCAGTTGTAGTAGTTGATAAGATGAAAATAGATGACCCAGTTGGCGCCATTGCTGTGCACGGGGTAAATGGATTCTTTGGCACGATAGCAGTGGGCTTATTTTCGGAGAAAAATGGTTTATTTACAACCGGACAATCCGATCAATTCTTTACCCAATTTATTGGAGTAAGTGTTATCAGCATCTTCTCATTTGTATTGACTTTTGTATTGTTCCATCTTTTGAAAAGAACCATTGGTATTCGTATCAGTCACAAAGAAGAAAGTGCAGGTATAGATGCAGTAGAATTTGGAGTAGAAGCTTATACAACATTTGAATAAAAAACGACAAGGAAATTATGAAAAAAGTAGAAGCAATTGTAAAACCATCGAAATTAAAAGCCATTCAAAAAGGCTTGATTGATGCAAATATTCCTTGTATGACAGTAGTTCCTGTACGTGGTGCAGGTTTACAACAAGGTTATTCAGAAATTTACCGAGGAACTGAAAAATCAATGATTTTAATGCCCAAAGTAATGATCATTTGTGTTGTAAGTGACGAAAATTTAGAAAAATGCATTGATGTCATTCTCGATAATGCCTCCGAGGGTAATACAGGAGATGGAAAAATCTTTGTATACGATGTATTAGACGCCATCAGAATCCGTAACCGAGTTCGCGGAGGTGATGCCATAAGATAAAGTGAATTAATAATAGATTGTGTTGCGAAAGCCTTGAGAATATTTCTTGGGGCTTTTTTTTGTATTATGAATAGTGAATTATGAGTTATGGGTTATGAATTATGGGTAATGGGTTAGGGCTATGCGGATAAACATTTCTTCTTTGTACCAATTAAATGTTCTTGTTTTTTTAATCATTTGAGCGTGCTGACGAGTTTTGTAGGCAAATTGTTCTAAGACTTCTTTGGATTCCCAAATACTAATGGTGGCCTGTTCTATTAAAGGCAACTCACCTACTCCTTTAGCAAAAAGTAAACCATCTTGCTGGTCAATGTGTCGAGATGCAGAAGGTACATTAATCCAAAATCTCCAGGCTTGTGACCAGCGAATACTCGCACGTGTGATTACTGCCACTTTTCCTGTAAAGTCAGCAGGTAGATCTTGAAATTCGAAAGGTTGTTTACCATTCCATGTACCATGCCCCTTGATGGCAAAACCATCAAATTCTTTGACATTAGATGTATAAGAGGTTAATTCTATCCACCGTGAATTACTTGTAAAAAATGCTGATGCATTTTGTTCTGACTCAAATACTCCCACAAAAGCATACAGAGAAAAATCTGGCCAAATGGAAAAACCATTACCCTTTCCTACACCCATGTGTTTTGCAAATATCAATCCATCTGCTTGCCAAGGAGAACTTAAAGATTGTCCCATGGCTGCAAAAGCCTTTCGCTTGTTTTGGAAACTCTCAAATTTCAGAAATCGAATGGAGATATGTTGCATTCATCAAAGATAGTATGCAAATGAATAATTATTTTAGCAAATTGTGAAACAATTTTCTCTTTTATATTGTTTTTCATTTTATGGATCGTCCCCTAAAAAAAGGCTTTTATTTCAAGCAATACGAAGAACCAAACGTTTCACCGTTTGATAAGCTTTTTGGCATCTTCAAGGAATTGATTACTCATACTTCAGGCGATTTTGATGAGGCTATCGATTGGTTACGTGAATTGGATAAAGAATATGAGCTGACAGATGAAAATTACACGATTGACGATTTCATTGAAGACCTCAAACGCAAGGGATATATTCGAGAAGAAATTGATGAAAACGGACAAGGTGGAAATGTCATTACAGCAAAAACAGAAAGAGCTATTCGACAGCATGCTTTGGATCAAATCTTTGGAAATTTACAAAAAAGTGGTTCCGGAAATCATAAAACGAAATCGACAGGAGGAGGAGATGAACAAACAGGTGAATTCAGATCCTACCAATTTGGTGATGGATTGGAACGTATTGCAATGACTGAAAGTTTAAAAAATGCCCAAGCAAATCATGGCTTAGGCAATTTTGAACTAAGTGAAGAGGATTTGGTGGTGGAAGACACCCACTTTAAATCTCAAATGAGTACCGTATTGATGATTGACATCTCTCATTCTATGATTTTATATGGTGAAGACCGTATTACCCCTGCCAAAAAAGTAGCCATGGCCTTGGCAGAACTCATCACCACCCGTTACCCAAAAGATACTTTAGAGGTATTGGTCTTCGGAAACGATGCTTGGCCAATTTCCATTAAAGAAATACCTTATATAAAAGTAGGTCCCTATCATACCAATACAGTTGCAGGATTACAATTGGCCATGGATATGCTACGCCGAAAGCGTAATACCAACAAACAGATATTCATGATCACAGATGGTAAACCTTCTTGTGTACGTGAAAAAGACGGAACTTATTACATGAACAGTGTGGGACTAGACCCCTATGTAACCGAAAAATGTTACACACAAGCCGCGCAGGCCAGAAAACTACACATACCCATTACGACCTTCATGATTGCCAGAGACTCTTATTTACAACAATTTGTGGATAAATTCACTGAGGCTAATCAAGGAAAAGCCTTTTACACCGGATTAAGAGGCCTTGGAGAAATGATTTTTCAGGATTATGAAACCAACAGAAAAAAACGACTCAAATAACATGATCAAAACATTAGGTGAATTAAAAGCAGCTGGGATACAGACCAAGTCGATAAAAGATGAATTGCGTGACAATTTAATCCAACATTTAAAAAAAGGCATCAATGTTTTTGAAGAAGTTCATGGATTTGAACATAGTGTGATTCCAGAGTTGGAAAGAGCTATTTTGGCGCGACACAATATTAATTTTTTAGGATTGAGGGGACAAGCCAAAACGCGCCTCGCGCGTTTGATGATTCGTCTTTTAGACGAATTTATTCCTTATGTAGAGGGCTCAGAAATCAATGACGACCCCTATCATCCGATTTCACGCTATGCACAAAACCTCATTACCGAAAAAGGAGACGATACACCTATTGCCTGGTTGCACCGTTCTGAGCGATTTGCTGAAAAATTAGCCACTCCAGATGTAACTGTAGCCGATTTAATTGGCGACATAGACCCAATAAAAGCAGCTAATTTAAAATTATCGTATGCAGATGACCGTGTGATTCACTATGGCATGATTCCGAGAGCCAATCGTTGCATTTTTGTTATTAATGAAATTCCTGATTTGCAAGCCAGAATTCAAGTAGCTTTGTTCAATATTTTACAAGAAGGAGACATTCAGATTCGTGGATTTAAATTGCGTTTGCCTTTGGATATGCAATTCATTTTTACGGCTAATCCGGAAGATTACACCAATAGAGGTAGTATAGTAACTCCCTTAAAAGATCGAATTGGAGCACAGATTTTGACACATTATCCCGAAACGATTGCTATTGCCCGTAAGATATCTTCTCAAGAAGCTAAATTGATTGAAGGCCAAAAAGAAGGAATTTACATACCCGATTTGGCCTTAGATTTATTGGAGCAAATTGTTTTTGAAGCACGCGAGAGTGACTATATAGATGCAAAAAGTGGTGTAAGTGCCAGAATGAGCATCAGTATGTTAGAAAGTTTAGTGAGCACCGCAGAGCGAAGGGCACTCCTAAATGGTGAAGAAAAAGCAACGGTTCGATTGGCCGATTTTATGGGAATCATCCCTGCCATTACAGGTAAGGTAGAACTTGTTTATGAAGGTGAGCAAGAAGGAGCAGCTTTTGTAGCTAATGAACTGATCGTAGAAGCCATTAAGACCCTCTTCCCTACACTATTCCCTAAAATTGAGAAGTTAAGCAAGAAAATTGAAGAAACACCCTATACCAATTTAATAGATACATTATATGAAGAAGGTGGATTGGTATTATACGATGAAAGCAGTGAGAAAGATTATCAAAGTACGCTCAATGGACTGAAACCATTGGAAAATTTGATAAATAAATATCAAGCAAAAACCATTGTGCAAGACCGTTATTTCCTAAAAGAATTCATTCTTTGGGCCTTAGTAGCTTACAACAAACTCGGAAAAGAGCGCTTAACCGATGGATTTCAGTTTAAGGATTTGTTGAATGTGTTGTAGGTGAATTTCAATGGTAAAATAAATTAAAATGAATAAAAATGAGTAATAAAACCTTTTTTACCCATTTAAGCCTTTATCGATTTGAATTTTTATTAATAGCGTTATTGCTATTAATCTTCGATAAAATATTTTTTCCTGATACTGAAATATACTTGAGGTATGTTTGGCCATTCAACATGCTGATCATTTCTATTGCTAGTTTTGGAATATTTACTGAACACAATAAAAATGTCAAAATTGTTAGAAACATTTTATCAATAATAAGTATATCCATGCCTTTTGAATTTATATTCTTAAGTCAGCAGTTTTGGTTTGTGAATCTACTTACCTTATTTTTTATTGTGTATTATGGTTTCATTTTTGCTGAGGTAATGTACCAGATAACTATTATAAAAGAAGTTCGAATCAATGTCATTTTAGGATCATTTTGTGGATATATGATTTTAAGTATGGTAGCCCTTTTTACCTATTTACTAATCGAATTACAATTCCCAAATTCGTTTCATGGAATTAGTTTGGGAAACATGCCCAAAATATATAATGAATTATCCTATTTTAGTTTCATCACGCTTACAAGCATTGGATTTGGAGATATATATCCTTCAAATGATATCAGTAGATTGACAACAGCATTTTTTGGTATGGTAGGTCAATTTTATATGGTGGCTGTAGTTGGAATCGTAATTTCAAAATTCACCTCTAATTAATAAAAGTTTGATTAGATTTTACTTCCCGATACAAAACTTCCCAAAGATATTCTTCAACAAGTCATCGTTGGAAATTTGACCAGTGATCTCACCCAAGTGGTAAAGAGCATGACGAAGGTCTTGAGCAACGAGATCTCCAGAAAGGCCAGTGTTGAGGGCGTTTAGAACCATTTCAAGGGTTTCTTTAGTTTCTAATAGCTTTTGGTAATGACGAATATTGGTGACAAGCGTACCTTGGTGATTGAGGTTATGAATGCCTACTGCATCCAATAATAATTGCTCGAGTTCGTGTAAATTGATTTTCTCTTTGGCAGAAATCAATACTTGGTTTTCGTGCAAACCTTCCCATTTTTTGCGGTCAACTTCTTTAGCTAGGTCAATTTTATTGATGATTAAAATCAAAGGAACTTCTAAATCGGCATAGTCGACAAGTGCCTTTTTAAGGGTTTCAGGACTTTCAACGCTGGCATCTGCCATGTATAAGACCAATTGTGCCTTTTTTACCCAAGCCTGCGTACGTTCTACTCCTATGGCTTCAATTACATCGATCGTTTCTCGCAATCCGGCCGTGTCTACTAAACGGAATCGAACTCCACCTAATATCCATTCGTCTTCCAAACTGTCGCGGGTGGTACCAGCTATGTCTGAAACGATTGCTTTTTCTTCGTTTAATAGGGCATTTAATAGCGTTGATTTACCGGCGTTGGGTTTACCGATAATCACGGTTGCTACTCCATTTTTGATGGCATTACCTGTCTTAAAACTGTCCAATAAGGGCTGTAATCGCTCCATTAATTGAATAACTAAGGCTTTTAAATCGTCACGATCAGCAAATTCGACGTCTTCTTCTGAAAAGTCTAATTCAAGCTCAATTAAGGATGCAAAATGAATCAATTGCTCACGCAATTGAGCTAATTCTTTCGAAAATCCACCTCTCAATTGGTGCATAGCCGCTTGTTGCGCTGCTTTGGAGTCGGAGGCAATTAAATCGGCTACGGCCTCAGCTTGTGCCAAGTCAAAAGCACCATTTAAAAAGGCGCGTTGGGTAAATTCTCCCGGTCGAGCAAGTCTTGCGCCTTGTTCCACCATTAATTGCAAAATACTTTCTTGAATAAAGGGAGAACCGTGACAAGATATTTCTACTACTTCTTCCTTTGTGTAAGATTTTGGGGCATGAAACAAGGAGACCAATACCTCATCTAAAATCTGCTCTCCTTGCATCAATCGTCCAAAATGGATTGTGTTGGCTGCTTGCTTGCTTAAATCTTTTCCTTTGAATACCGAGTTGACTAATGTAATGGCTCGCGAACCCGACAAGCGGATCACGCCAATAGCACCCACTCCTTGTGGGGTGGCCAAAGCAACAATGGTATCCTGAAAATCCATTACAACAAGTTTTGTAATTTCATAGCAACCGACATATCACCCGATATTTTTACTTTTCCGGTCATTACTGCCATCATCGGATTCAAATTTCCACCAATTAAATCGCTGAAAGTTTCTTCCGTGGCAGCAATGGTACAATCGGCATCAAGATTTTCGTTTGAAACCGTACCGTCTGCATTTACTACAATGATTCCACCTGGGAAAGAGAATTTAAAAGAAACCCCTAAAGGTCCTCGTTGAGAAGCTAATAATTTAATTCGTTCGTCGATTTCGTTGAAGGTCATGTGTATTAATTTTTTACAAATTTAGAGAATAATCGGCTAATCTCGTCGACAAATACTTGCAAACTCGCAATATTTACATTTTTGCTCATCGGTTGTCTTGGTAAATTTTTGCGTGGGATCTAATAATTCATTAACCCAAAAAGAAATTACTTCGTTCGACTTTTGCATAAATTCATGCACATTTTCTCCTGGTTCAAATTCCAAATTGGCATGTAAAATTTGTTCTTTTAAATTTCGGAAGGAAATAATACCTGGATTAATGAAAATCGACCTTTCTTTTAATATTTCCACAAAAGATTGTTGTGAATTACTTTTTTGTAATTCGTACAATAAGAAGAGCTTGTATAGCCAAAGTTGCACCAACTTTTCTTTACCATCGTAGGATGTGAGCGCTTCGAATAAATTAGAATCTTTTGGAACCGAAAGGTCAGCCTTTTGTACTTTTCCCGTTTTAAAATCTATTATGCGTACTTCATGGGAATTGACTAAATCAATTTTATCTACCCTTCCTTGCAAATGAATTGACATTTGCTCCTCTCCGACCATTATGCTTGTTTCATACTCTAAGGAAGTTTCAAGTGCAATCACTTGAACCGAACCCTGATTCCAATTGGGTAAATCATTCAAATAACGGGTTAAAATATTCTTAGCAACTTCTTGTAAAATCACATTAAATCCTCTCTCTACATCAAATGCACCTTTCTCATCTTTAATCTGTTCTAAAGCATTTTGAAGGCGAACCTCTATTTCACCTTGAACTTGCAACCAATCCACTTTCGAATAGTCTCCCTGGTATTGCTTCACTATTTCATCATCCAGTTTTTCTAAAAACTTATGAATCCACGTTCCAAAAACATCGGCTCCCATTTCGTCATCTACTTGTTGCTCTTTTCGAAGACCAAGCACTTGTGCTAAGTAATAACGCATTCCACAAGAAGAAAATGTATTCAAAGCAGAGGGAGAAAGGCCTCGGCCAGTTAATTTATCCTTGATTTTCTGGAGAATTTCAGGTGTCTTTTCAACATCTTGCCAATCGGAAAAAACGGCCTCCTGAGAACCCTCAAAAACGGCATTATATTCATTCCATTTTACTGTTGAATTATAAACAGGCCATTCCATTCGTAATTGCTTGATAAATCGACTTTCTTCTTTTGCAGCACTTTTTTCACCAGCTATGATGTGTGAAAAAACTATTTCTTTTGGGCGATGAAGCAATCGATGAAAATGGTAAGAAGTAACTGCATCTGCTTGAGTGAAGGTAGGTAAATCAAATAATGTCATGGAAGCAATGTCCATTGGAATCAAGCTATTTCTTTTTTGAGCGGCTGGTAAAATACCTTCGTTCAAGGATAAAATAATAACTCGGTCAAAATCCAAATTACGCGTCTCTAAAAGTCCCATGACATGCAATGTCCTTTTCTCCGAACCCTCAAAACTTAATTTTTGTTGTAATATTAGTTGTTTTAACAACTTAATTCCAGATTTCAATTGCAATTCCTCTCTACCCTCCAACACTTCTCTTAACTTTTGAATCTGATCTTTGACCATCAGAACTGCATCGTGCTGGTAATTCCAAGAATTTGTTTTAACAGCAGTTAGAACAGTAAATAACATTTGATCCAAACGATTCAATGCCTCTAAAAAACTTGGGGAGTTTTTGGAGAAAAATGTTTTTAAAATTGGAAAAGGATCCATTAAATCCTCCAAATTTTCATATGAAATCCGAAAATCAAAGGCACTGTATTTGGCACGCCAAGGACGATGAAAATCAATTTGATTTTTATGATACTGAAAAGAAAAATAATTTTTCATCAAAGGATTTTCCCAACATTTTTCAATCAGTGGAATAGAAAATCGATTTTCTCTTTGATGATTAATTAGGTTCCAAAAAGCTTCAATTAATTCAAAAACATGGGTTTTTTTCAATGAAAGTCCCATGGTAATATTGAGTCGATCTTTGTATTTTCCAAGATAGTTCAATGCCTGATCTAAAAGATTTTCATCTGCTAAAACTAGGGCAATTTGTTCGTCTGATCCATAGGTTTTTTCCCATTCATCAATTAATTGCAAGGCTCCATAAATCTGACCACTAGGATTTTCAAAACCAATCACAGAAACCTCTTTTGAATCATCTTTAAAAAAAGAATTTTTCCATAAAAAAGTATCTTTCGATAAATACCTTTTGGAAAATGGATTCGAATAGTCTCTCAACCAATTTCCAGCACGATGAAATTTATTCTCTAAATAAAAGGAATCTGTATCCCAAAGCGTTGTTGCATGGCCCTTATTGATACAAATTCTAAATAATTCTTCTTCAGATTTAGAAAGTGCATTGAAACCCACAAAATACAAATGATCAAAGTTTATTGGGAAGGATTTTCCAGCTTGCAATTCTTGAACCAATTGCCGAAAGTATTTACCTCGATAACCTTTACCTATTTCATTGAGATAATTTGATAATTGATGATAAACAATATTTAAATGATCGTAAAGATGAAAATATTTACGTGTATTGGGTGTAAGATATTGATCCAGATCTTCCTCTCCATATTCTTTTCCCCACCTTTCTATTGATTTAACCTCTGACAAGAAAGCATATAATTGGTTGGGGTCAACTAAATACATATCAAGCAAATCGAAATCACGCAACATCAGGTTACCCCAAACCACAAATTTATTCAGATTCATTTCTTGCTCAATTGATTTGAAAACATCAAATGCCTTGAATAATAACTCCGTGGCATCGATTAATTTTCCATCCGTCATTTGAAGCACAAAATCTTCAATTGCGAAAATTTTTGGAGCAATGAATGTTTTTTTTATAGCTAAGGCTAACTCCTTTTTCAGGTATAAAGCAGATCGTTGAGAGGGAACAACAACCACTAGGTTTTTCAAACCATCCATTCCATGGTTTTGAATTAAATGTTGGCTTACCCTTTCTAAAAATCTTTGCATACTTAAATTGTGAACTTGAATTTACCTTATAATCCTCAAATTTTTGGAAAAACCAGGTAATATTACTGACAAATTTAATCGAACAATAACCAGCGCACTCCATACCCGAAAGAACGATACATGGATTGATGTAAATAAGCGGTATAATGATTGGAATCTAGAAGTCCTTGGAGAGCATTATTGAATTTAAAAAATAACCGCACTCGATTGATACGCATTGTTAAATAGGCATCAACTTGAGTAAAGGCAGGAATATTCAAGCTATTTTGTAAAAAATATTGTTGCAATGCTGGTTGATATGCTGGCGCAAAATAGTTTGAATAGTGATGAAAATCGATTCCTATTTGCGTAAATAATAACTTTTTGTATTGTAAATCTAATGACAAATTTCCTTGAAAAACAACCGCTGGACTTCTAAAAATATCTGGTCCTGTTTGAGTATTCCAATAGGCTTTTGTAAACCAATTTAATTTTCCAAATTTTCCTCCAATATCTAAACGAGGGCGAAAAACAGCAATTCCCTCGTTGCTTTGTGCTACATTTCCCTTGGTATCAAAATAAACGAGACCGGATAATCGTTGAACCAAGGCACCTGGCTTCAAATAAAATGAAGATTTACCTAAATTAACTTCAGCATCTAATTCGGTAGAAAGTGTATTATCTAAATTATTTTTCCAACGAAAAGAGGTATTATAGGTCCAATTGGAAACTAAAGTTGGGCTAAAATAGATATTTTTAAAACGAATGTTCAACAAAGGGGAAGTTAATTGAGCATTCAATAAGTAATCCGAACCTATCAAGTATTCACCTTGAGCCGTAAAATCTATTTGACTTCCTATCGATTGTTGTAAGACCAAACCAAGTGTATTTTCCAAACGATCTATACTAGCATTTTCTACCGGATTATAAGCTGACCAATATCGTTGTTTGAGATAAGTTCTGTATAGAAATCCTTTATATACGCCTTTCAAACCTGTTTGATGAGCATATTCTCTCCATTGGATTTCGTTGTACAAAGAATCTTTATCAGGTGCTTGGATATAATTGATATATGTTTTCGGATAAAATCCATTGTTCAAATTATTTTGAAAGGCCAAATCTTTGAACTTAATACTTCGATTTTGAATATCTAATGACTGAAATAATTGAAGACCTTTCCAACCAATAAATTCATGATATACATGAAATTTAATGAATTTATCATTGCTTTCAGTCGCACCATCTTCTAAAATAGCGGCATTATCCGTATAATTCAACAGATCTAGGGCGCTTAAACCCTGACTTTCTTTCACTCCACCTTGATCTTTCGTTCCTTGATCAAAATAATTGATATGTCCTAAAATCCGGTATTTACCATTACGGGACTGATAATTAGAGTGAATGAGTAATCCCCATTGTCCTAACAACGATTTATCACTGCTTCGTGAACTTGCATCACTTAAAACTTTATCAGCAACCACTCTTTGTAATTCAAAACCAACATTCCATAGAGAATCGACATTGCGAGCAAATGCAAAATTCAAGCGGGTTTGTCCACCTGCCCCCAAATAATATTCCACATCCGAATAGGGTGACTTTGTGTTAAAGTATTTTACATCCTTAGCTTGCATGGCATAAGGCATATAAGCATTATAACCCGTTTGGGTACCTAATTGATCTGATGAAGTTAAAAACAAAGGACGCAAAGCTGTTCCTTGATTTCCTAAATCTTGAAATAAAAAACCTACTTTTTCAGTGAACAAATAACGCTGAAACAGCGTTAAACTTGTGTCAATTCTTCGTTTGATAGAAGAACCTTTTACAACATCATCTTCGAATTGAAAATATACAGTATTGGGTCCATACTTTAAGCGTGTACTATCGTCTAATGCCTCTCTGCCAGATTTTCTTTTAGTATTTTTATCAACTTTTTGTAGGTTGTTACTTGGAAATCCAGTATTGGGATTAGTGATTTGATCACCTCCAAAACCAGTTGATCCCTGGGATGTAAATTGGGCCTCAAGTGAAAAACTCAAGAACAAGATAAAAAGAAAATAATACAACTTTTTCACCTTGCAAAGGTACATAAATTAAGACGTACTTTTTTGTAATTCTGTACGAAACCAATTCATAAATTCAGATTCCTTTCGCAAGAAATAAATCTCCATGGGTAAATAACTTAATTTCGAACCAAAAAATGGATACTTGTTTAGAAAAGGAATTAAACGCACATAATCTTTATAAGTGCAGATAAAACCTTCGTCAGCACTCATTTCAGCAGCTTTTTTATTAAATTCCACTAATTCCGACTCTTGATATGTATAATGATCAGCAAACGTTTGACAGGTCAATAAGTCATATTGGTCGGCAATGTATTGAAAAAACAATTCAGGTTGTGCAATACCCGCAAATGCATGCCATTTATTAATTTTCTCTGAATTACCAGAAGGATATCCATACTTTATACTTGTAAAAAACACAGGTATTGATGAATTGGCCTTTTGTTGAAAAATAAAGGTCATTTCATTCATCGCTACTTCAGATAAGTCATTCGGACATTTATTGACAACAATAGCTTGTGCCCGTTTAATTCCATCAATCGATTCCCTTAATCGGCCCTTAGGCATTAATTCATCCAAATAATAGGGGTTCTGAAAAGTTGTACAAACGAATGCCAAAGAAGGACGAAGTGCACGATGCTGAAAGGCATCGTCTAATAAAATACTTTTCGTTTCTGGTTTAACATTCAATATTTGATTAATAGCTTGCACACGATTTTCACCCAAAGCAATTGATATATCTGGAAAATTCAATCGATACGTCAAAGGTTCATCTCCTATCCGGTCGGAGGTTTCATCTGATCCTGCCCATAAAAATCCCTTTGTTCTCCGACCATATCCTCTGCTTAAGATCACCGGTGGTTTTTCTTCTGGCCAATTTGACAAGAGATAATTTACAAAAGGACTCTTTCCCGTGCCTCCAACTGCTAAATTACCAATAACAACTACATTTTTTTTCGGAAAGGAAAAAGATTTTATCCATGCTTTATCGTAACATAAATTACGTATTCGCGTAATTAAACCAAATATCAAAGCCAATAAGGACAAAGGAAATGTTTTCATTTCATCAAAGCTATGAAGAAAGATTTTGTCGACAAAACAGCAAATTGATAAATTGCACTATGAACGAACTTAATTTCGAGTTTTTTGAAAGAGATTTACAATTTCTTTTTGAAGCAGGAACCTCAAGAGGAATCCTTACATCAAAAAAATCATATTTTTTTGCCATAAAAGACAATTCCAAAAAATACATAGGCGAAGCAGGTCCATTAAAAGGTTTGAGTCCGGAATTCAAAGTAGAGTTATTCGAAGATTTTCAAAAAGTTATACATCATCAACTTTCAAAAGGGATACCTAAAAATTTAGAAGACCTAAATAATCAATTGAGAAAACATCCTATATCGGAAGCAAGTTTTCAAATGGCCTACGAAATGGCATTTCGAGCCTATTTTAATGAGAGGGAGTTGGTTTATTTCGACAATGATTACACCAAAGGAAAAAAGCAATTACCTATCAATGGGCTTATTTGGATGGGAAGTCCTGAATTTATGCGAAAACAAATAGATGAAAAATTAGCAGAGGGGTATACTTGTTTAAAATTAAAAATTGGTGCCATTGATTTTAAACAAGAACTATCCATTTTACAATCGATTCGAAAGCGCTACTCATCCAATGAAATTACGCTAAGGGTTGATGCAAATGGCGCTTTTTCTTTGGAAGAAGCCCCGTTTAAACTTGAAAAACTTGCTAAATATGAAATACATTCCATTGAACAACCGATACAAACCAGACAATGGGAAGCAATGCATCATTTATGTCAAACAAGTCCCATTCCCATCGCACTCGATGAGGAATTGATTGGAATCCGAGATCGAAAGGAAAAAATTAATTTATTGGAAAGTATTCGTCCCCCCTTTATTATTTTAAAACCAAGTTTATTGGGCGGTTTTTTTGAGACGGAGGAGTGGATTCAATTAGCAGAAGAAAGAGGCATTCATTGGTGGAATACTTCTGCTTTAGAGTCCAATTATGGTTTAAAAGCTATTGCTCAATTTACTGCCAACTACCCAGTTATTATTCCGCAGGGATTAGGAACAGGAAAACTATATGCAAACAACTTTGAGATTTGAAACTTAATAAGTAATTTGGTGCCTAAAGTGACTAGAGTTTATTAATTAGTCACTTTAGTCACTTTAATCACTATAGTCACTTTAATCACTATTCATAAACAATCTCAATCCCTTTCTTTGTCATTAACAACACACGGAGAGGAGCAGGTAAGAGAATCAGCCTGGCTTCGGATGCGGGATCTTCAATCCATTCTACCTCAACCCCTTCCTTTTTTCCAATTTCAATTTCGCCATCTTCTGTTTCTACAAATTTCTTGGCCAAATAGGCTGTTGGTAATAATACATCAGATTCTGGGCAATGCTTATCATGGACCTTTTCTAAAATCTTTTCTAATTCATCTCCAAATGTTTCATTGAAGTCATCTTCCAAATCGTGGAGCATTTCTTCTACATCATCGTAATTATCATCTGAGTAGTTTAATTTACTCAATTCCAAACGCTTTTCTAAAATGGCCAAAATGGCCTGATCCATCTTATTCATATTATAAATTTATCCAATCAATGTTTTTCTTTAATAATTCAAAAGTTTGTCTTCCTTCAAGATACGTATTATCATCGTACATATATTCCCAAGAAGCCAAAGGAGGTAAACTCATCAATATAGATTCCGTTCTTCCATTGGTTTCCAATCCAAATTTTGTTCCACGGTCATGTACTAAATTAAACTCAACATATCTACCTCTTCTAAGTAATTGAAAATCTTTTTCTTTTTTGCCAAATGGCTTCAATGCATTTTCAACCATTAAATAAGCATAAATATCGGCAAATGATTCTCCAACTGATTTTACAAAATCAAAAACTTGCATTTTTTCTTCAATTGATTTTGATTTAACATAATCAAAAAAGATTCCACCAATACCACGTGTTTCTTCTCTATGCGTATTGTAAAAATAATCGTCTGCCCAAGTTTTAAATTTAGGATAATAGGCTTTATCGTGTCGATCACAAACCTTTTTCAATTGTTCATGAAACCATTTTGCTTGTTCAGGAATAACAATATGAGGGGTTAAATCAATGCCTCCACCAAACCAATTCTCTCCATTACTTAATTCAAAATAACGCACATTCATATGAATGATGGGTACCCAAGGATTATGCGGATGCATAACAATTGAAACCCCTGATGCAAAAAAGTCTACCTCTTCTTTCAATTTAAGACTCGTAACCATTTTCGGATGTAAGGGTCCGTAAACAGCTGAAAAATTAACACCTGCTTTTTCTAAAATATTTCCATTTTGTAAAACTCGCGAACGACCTCCACCACCTTCTTTTCGTTTCCATTGGTCTTCTTTGAATCGGCCTTGACCATCTGTTTCTTCAATTTTTTTACAAATTGAATCTTGTAAGCCTTTAAAATAATCAGCAAAAAACTCCTTTCTCATACTATTTACTTAGGACCGTCCTGGTTTAATGAATCGCTCGAACCACCATTTTGATTTTCTAATAAAGAATTCAAAGAATCCAATTCTGCATCTGATACTTGTAGAGAATCTGGTAAAGTGCTATATGAACCCTGACAATTGAAATCTTTTTTTACAACACGTTTATCTAATTTTTCAAAAGCAACCGGAATGTAATTTGCCAATGCTGGATCGTTTACAACGTTGACAAGGTATCTTTTGTACAGTGGCAAGGCAGTTTTAGACCCTTCACCTAAGGCGCCTGTTCTAAAGTGGATTGAACGATCATCACCTCCCACCCAAACACCAGTAATCAAATTATGGGTCATTCCAATAAACCAGCCATCTGAATGATTGGAAGTTGTACCTGTTTTAGCGGCATGTGCCGGCGCATATCTATTTTTTCGATCATATAAAACTTCTCCTTCATTCCAAAGCAAAGAACTACCCGTACCACCCTCATAAACTACCCCTTCCAACATGGAACGCAACAACTGAGCGGATTCTTTTTTGATAACCCGATAAGAGACTGGCTCAAATACTTGTAAAGACTTACCATTTGAATCTTTAATTTCCGTAATTAACATCGGTTCAACATGGATTCCTTCATTAACAAAAGCTGTGTATGCACCAATCATTTCATACAAAGAAACATCAAAAGACCCTAAACCAATAGAAGGAACAGCTTTCAAATCACTTTTAATACCCATTTTTTGGGCATAATACATCACAGTATCTGCACCAATTTCATTAGTCAAACGAGCAGTGATGGAATTGATACTTTTAGCCAATGCTCTTCTTATTGGCATCATGGTAAACGAAAAAGTCCCATCAGCATTGCTTGGCCTCCACATCTTCTTCTCTCCTTTTTCTTCTACTTCAATTTCAAAAGGTTCATCCTTCATCATGTAACAAGGAGATAAATCTTTTGGACCATCAATGGCTGCGGTGTACACAAAGGGTTTAAAAGTTGACCCAGGCTGACGCTTACCTTGTTTCACATGGTCATATTTAAAATAATTAAAGTCTAATCCACCTACCCAAGCTTTGATACCTCCTGTGTATGGATCTAAAGACATCATACCCGCCTGTAAAAACTTTTTGTAATATTGAATAGAGTCATACGCACTCATAGTCATTTTCTCTTCACCTACAGCGTTTCTAGAATACACCCACATCTCCCGTTTCACATTTTTCATGTAATACCAAACGGAATCTTCTTGATTGGGGAAGCGTTTTTTCAAGGATTTAAAATATTCTGTACGTTTGGCAACCGTATCAATAAAGCCTGGAATCTCTACACCATGTTCATCTACCCAAGGTTTTTGATTGGCCCAATGGTTATCAAAAGTACGTTGCAAGGAACGCATTCCATCTTCCACTGCCTCCTCTGCATGTAATTGCATGCGCGAATCAATACTTGTATAAATTTTTAAGCCATCACGATACAAATCAATTTCCATTTCGTTGGCCTTTGCCCATTCGTTAATGAATTTAGCAACAGCTACTTTAAAATAATTACCAGTCCCATCATATGGGGATTCTAAATTTGGTTTGAGAAGAATCGGTAATGGGGAAATTGAATCATAAGCTTGCTTGCTTAAATAACCCATTTTTACCATTTGTGAAAGAACAACGTTTCTCCGCTTCCAAGCCTTGTTTTGTTCCAAGGGTTTTCCATCGTATCGGGTAGGATTATAGGTAGTAGTTGCCTTTTGCAAGCCAATTAGGATGGCAGCTTCTTGAACATTCAAACTATCGGGTGAAGTACTAAAATACGTTTTAGCAGCAACCTTAATCCCATAAGCATTGTTACCATAATCAACAGTATTCAAATACCATAGAATAATTTCATCTTTCGTATAAAAACGTTCTAATTTAATGGCAGTTACCCATTCTTTAGTTTTATAAATGAGTTTACTTAATCCGGGTATATACCCCAACAAACCCGTTTTGAAGAATCCTTTTTTTACACGCGTTTTAAACAAATTCTTTGCTAATTGTTGAGAGATGGTACTTCCCCCTCCACGATCTCCACCTGTTGCCATACCAAGCGCTACCCCAGCCCAGGCTTGAAAATCGATTCCGGTATGCTCATAAAAACGAGAATCTTCCGTTGCAACCAAAGCCTTTACCAAAAAAGGCGAAATCTTTTTAAAATCACGAATAGGAGTCCTATTTTCTGCAAAAAATTTACCTAATAAAACACCATCAGCAGAATAAATTTCAGAGGCTTGTGACAACTTTGGATTTTGTAATTCGTCCACACCAGGCATTTCTCCCGTTAAAAATAAAAAATTGGTGTTAATGACAAAAAAGTAAAGAAAAATAAACAAAACTGTTTTTCCCGTGATCTTCCAAACACGAACAATTGGCTGATAGAATTTGGATTCTTTATCTACCTTAGTATCATACCATGCTTGTAATTTACGTAGGTATTCCTTAGCAATTGTTAGAAATTCTAAATACTTGTATTCAAGCTTTTCATATTTAGATTGACCCAAAACTTTTTTCAGCATGGCTAAAAAAAGAATAACTAATTTTCCTAAGTAGAGGAAAATTAGCTGTTCCAAATCATTCCAAACCTTACGGATTTTACTAAACATATTTTTCTTTAAGGCTTAATCTAACTCTAATTGCTCTAAGATACTCATTAAATCTGAAAAATCTCTAAAACCTGGACGATCCTCAACCCCACTTTGTACTTCAATTCCTTTAATTGAGCTATTATCCACCCAATCAATTAGGTCATCCTCAGAAATATCAAAGCTTAAAATAATTGGATATTGTGCAGCCCAAATTTCAATCGAGCTTTTTAAACCTTCGTAATCTGACATATCAGTGCATTCAAGCACAAAGGTTTCCACAGCGGGTGCGTTTAAGGCAAACGCATTTGGCAAATTGGAGGTCGAAATATCAATTTTTTGTAAAATGGGTAAACCTAATTCTTGTAAAGCAATCAGATCTATCTTTTCAGTAACTTGTATTTTATCTGGCTGGTATTCTTTCACCAATTGTTTAATTTCCTCTATGTTTTTTGAAGCGAATTCACCAACAATAGAAACACCTGCTAACCAAGATTTAATTTCATTGAATTTGGCAACTTCCAAATCTGGAAAGGGGAATCCCAACATCTCAACTCCCATTCCAGCACAATAGCGTGCATCAGACAAGTTTGTAATGCCTGTAACTTTAACTTGTGTTTTTAACATATTTTTAATTTTTCTTCCCAAATACTTCCTTTTTTGTAGGATTTTAAAATCCAACCACCTCCAACGACATCATTACCTTCATAGAAAACTGCGGCTTGTCCTGGAGCTATTCCGCTTACTTCCTCATTAAATTCAACAAGTATTTGATTATTGTATTGACTAACATGGCTCATCGTTCCTGAATCCTTGTATCGTACTTTCGTTAAAGATTCAATTCCATTTTCTGGAATTGATTCAAATTTTTGAAGATTTAACTGACCAACCACCATCGATGTTCGATTTAAATCTTCAATTTTACCAATCACCACTTCATTTGTTTCTTTTCTAATTTCTGTTACGAATGCAGGAAAACCAAAGGCCTTACCTAGTCCTTTTCGCTGGCCAATAGTATAAAAAGGGTAACCTTCATGTTGGCCTATAACCTTTCCTTCCTGATCAATAAAATTACCTCCTTTAACTTGTTTCTCTAAGTCTGGAACCCTTCGTTTTAGAAATCCACGATAATCATTATCTGGAACAAAACAAATCTCATAACTTTCTGATTTATTTACCAAGTCTACAAAACCTCTTTCACTTGCCAATTCACGTATATGTTGTTTGGTCATTCCACCCAAAGGCAAAAGGGTTCGAGCAAGACTTTCTTGAGAGATTCCCCATAAGACATAACTTTGATCTTTTAGAACATCTACACCTTTTGAAATCACAAATCTTCCATTTTCATTTCTTATTTGGGCATAATGTCCTGTGGCGATAAATTCACAACCTAATTGATCGGCTCTTCTAAGTAAGGCATCCCATTTGATATGGGTGTTACACATGACACAAGGATTTGGGGTTCTTGCTTCGAGGTATTCTTGTGTAAAATAATCGATAACTGAATCGCCAAATTCTTCTCTGATATCTAAAATATAATGCGGAAATCCTAAATTAACTGCAATATGTCGTGCATCATTTATTGAATCCAATGAACAACAACCTGTTTCTTTTTTATCTCCTCCAGAACTAGCATAGTCCCATGTTTTCATGGTCATGCCTACCACTTCATATCCTTGTTCATGTAGCAAAACAGCTGCTACTGAGCTATCAATTCCGCCACTCATGGCGACTAATACTCTTCCTTTATTGTTCATAACATCTAAGCAGGTTCAAGGCCTGTCGAATAAAACACAAAATTAGTAGTTTTTATACAGATTTGTTTCTTTCCATCTGAATAACTTCTAAATCAAAGATTCTTTTTTGATCAATCTTGAATTGGATGGCTGTTTGTACTGGATGAAAGCCGTGTTTTCCGGCTGCTCCGGGATTTAGGAAGAGCATGTTATTACGTTTGGCATCTCTCTTTACTTGTAAAATATGCGAATGCCCGCAAATAAAAATCATTGGCATGCCTAATGACATGGCCTCTAAACCATCAGGCTTATAAGAAGAGGGCGCTCCGCCAATGTGGGTCATTGCTACAGTTACTTCTTCGCAACGGAAACGCAGTATTTTGGGATACATTCTCCGTAAGACACCCCCATCAATATTTCCATAGACCGCCCTTACAGGTTTATTGGTGGCTAAAAGAAAATCGGCTAATTCAACTGTTCCCCAATCTCCTGCATGCCAAATTTCATCGCAATCGGCTAAAGCTTGGTCTAGTCGCTGGTCCCAAAAACCATGCGTATCAGAAATCAAAAGAATCTTTTTCAACTTATTGTCCTTTATGCAATGAAAGTAAATGTTGATTCACAATAAGTTTATTTTCTTTCCACTCTACTTTTTCAGCCAATAACTTTTCGTTTGAACTACCATCTGATTGTTTTACCCAAGCAGGCTTACCCGCATCAATATAAGCCGAATACCAAAAACAAGCCACTCGAAAAGATGCTTGCATCATTCGTTGTTGAACACTCTTTCCCAAACGATTGGCATAGCCTTGAATAAATTCTTTGGAATAATATTTTAAAGTCTTTCCATTTCGCACTACATCAACATGCTTTTTATCCATTCCAATTTGAGCAGTAACTTCTTTTTCAACTTGAAACATTTCCGGAAGCATTGCATGACTCTCTTTTAGAATTTCAAACATAAAATCCTGTGGATTTTTGATGTATTGAATCGAATGCGCATCGTACAATTGATAGGTTTGAATATCATTTTCTGGCACTAAAGTTTCCCAAAGAACATGCATTCCTTTTTGTCCTGTTAATTGTCCATCATGATTGATGGTAGTATGTAAAGGAACGTGTGCATCTGAAACATAGTGACCTAAATCGGCTGCATAAAATAAAACTGAATCTCGTTTTTCTTCCTTAAATGCCTTCACTAATTTTTGATACACTTTTGTTACCTCCCAAGGCACCAAACCCTGTTCTTTTAAACTATCTAAAGTGTACTTGGCTATTGCTTTGTTAAAATCATGTGGAATTGAATTCAAATAATTCTTTCCAAACAAAGGCGCATCCATGTCTAAATAATGTTTAGGGTCTTCCGATTTATCTTCATTTCTTCTTAAATCCGGACGAACAGAATGTTTGACCAAATAATCTTGATTTTCATAAAAAAATAAACCCAATTCATTAGGTAAAAAATATATTGAAACTTGTTGAAGTGTTTTATGGGCAAGAAATCCCCAAGAAGACAAACACAGTACAGTAATAACACTTAATAGGCTTATAAATTTAGTTTTCATCATTTTTATCTTGAAGGTATGCTTTGGGTGATTTACCAAATTGTTTTTTAAAAGCTCGGGCAAAATAGCCAGGGTCGTTAAAGCCTACACGGTAGGCTACTTCTGAAATATTTAGGTCTGTTTGCTGTAATAATTTCTTAGATTCTTTTAATCGAATAGATCGAATGAATTCATTTCCCGACAAAGAAGTTACATTTTTCAATTTCCGATATAATTGCATTTTACTCATATCCATTCCCTTTTCCAAATCTTCAATACTTAAATCGGGATTGGCCATATTCTCAATAACAAAATTGCTAATCTTTCTCAAAAACTCATCCTCAAAGGTAAGATTAGAAGGTTGATTTTTTTGAATTTCTTCTTGGAATAAGCTTTGTTGCCATTTTTTACGCAAGCGTTCTTTAGCATCTAACAGTTTATTTACACGTATTTCTAAAATATCAGAATTAAAAGGTTTACTTACATAATCATCAGCACCCGATTGCATCCCTTCAATTTGTGATTCTTGAGCACTTTTGGATGTCAATAAAATGATTGGAATATGATTCGTCTTATTATTATTACGAAGGGCTTTACACAAATTAATTCCCGACATGCCAGGCATCATCCAATCGGTGATTATCACATCTGGAATTAATTCTAATGCCATTTCCATGGCTTCTTCTCCAGAAGAAGCCTCTATTACTTGAAATCTTTTTGAAAAAATTTCAGCTACAAAGGATCGAAGTTCTTCATGGTCATCGACCACTAACATAATTTGTTTCTCAGATAGAATATTAGAATCGATATTTTTTTGTTTGAATGAACCAATTTTAGCCTCTGTTATACTGGAGTCTGGCACTTGTTTGAACCAATCTTTTTGGAATAAACTAGGATCAACGGGAATTTCAACACTAAAGGTACTACCCTCTCCTGGAGTGCTATTCACTGAAATTTTTCCTAAATGCAATTCGACTAATTCCTTACATAAGGATAAACCAACGCCCGTTCCTACGGCACCAATGGAATCTGGAATTTGGTAAAAACGATCAAAAATATGAGAAAGATATTGTTCGGAAATTCCCTTTCCTGTATCTAACACATCAATTTTTATTCGAGAAACTATTTTTTCGTTTCCCAAAAATTTTTCAAAAATACTGAGTTGAATACCTATTGATCCATCTTCTGGAGTATATTTAAAGGCATTAGATAATAAATTGTTTAACGTTTTTTCAATGATATCTGCATCATAAAAAACCATCAAAGAATTAACAGGCGATTTCCATTTCAAATGAATATGTTTTTGAATAGCATATGTTTCAAATCTTTGAATGATGGCATTTAATTGAGCAATTAAATCATTTTTAGTTAGAATTGGATGCTGTTTTCCTGATTCAATTTTAGATAAATCAAGTAATTGATTAATTAAATGCAAGAGCTTTTTAGCATTTTGATGGACAGAATTAATTTTCGTTTTCTGCTCTGCAGAAATTGAATTATTTTTCAAGAAATACTTTTCTAAAGGAGAGATAATGAGTGTTAAAGGTGTTCTCAATTCATGGGAAATATTGGTAAAAAAATGTGTCTTTACCTGTTCTAATTCTTGAATGCGTTCTTTCTCTATTTCTTTTAAACGAAGATCTGTTTTAAAACGCTCACGAATTCGAATTTCACGAATGAAACCATATAAACTTCCTATAAAACATAAAAAATACAAAGTATAGGCCCACCAAGTTTTATACCAAGGTGGTAAAACGGTAATTAATAAATCGTAGGATTTTTCGCTCCAAACCCCATCTGAGTTGGTTGCCTTTACTTTAAAAGTATAATCACCCGGACTCAAATTGGTATAGGTTGCACTTCTTTGAGTACCAACATAATTCCAATCTTTTTCAAAACCCTCTAAAAAGTAAGCATACCTATTATTTTTAGGTCGCTGGTATTCCAAGGCAACAAAATCCAAACTAAAAACTGATTGTTCAGGCTGGAGAAATAAATGTTTTGTAAATAGAATATCTTCCTTTAATGGTGAATTTTCATCAGTTGGTAAAACCGTTTTATTAAAAATCTTCAAATTGGTAATTGAAACTTGAGGAACCTCTAATTTCATTCGAAGGCTATCTGCTTTTATGTAATTTAATCCATTAACTCCACCAAAAAACAACCAATCCTTCTCATTTTTAGCAAAAGCATTTATTAAAAATTCTTTTCCTTGTAATCCATCCGATTCATCAAAATTGATGATTTTAAAACTATTTCCATCAATTTTTGAAATTCCGCCATTAGTAGTAACCCACAAAAAACCTTTTTTATCTTCCATGATGGACCTAAGTGTATTACTTGCTAAACCATCATTTTCAGTAAATACTCGAAAACCTTTATTTTCGCCTAAATATAAATGCAAACCACCCCCATTAGTCAAAATCCACATTCTCTTTTTAGAATCCTTAAAAATGCCAGTAACAAAATTGTATCGAAGACTATTGGAACTATTGTTTTTCTCTAAATGTTCCAATTGCTTGGATTTCATATCGTAAATGTATAAACCGGCCACGGAAGTGCCAATCCAAATTTTTTGGTGATTTTCGACAAAAATTTTGGTGATATTTTTATTTGTGAAATTCTTAATTCCAAGTTCCGAATAGGGTGTGTAATATTTTTTTGATTTCAAATCAAAAGCAATCAAACCAATACCCGAGGTTCCTAACAATAATCGATTTGCTTCTCCATAAATGGCGGATATATTTTTAGCGTAGTTATCTAAATTATAGGGATATTCAACTTTCTTTTTCTGAGCATTTATTTCAACTAATCCTTTTTGCCATACACCCAACCATAAACTTTTTGTTTTCGGATCTGAATAAGTCAAATTGACATCAAAATCATTTGCAGAACCTAATTTATTCGCAATATTACTATTGATAATATGTTCAATTTTACCGGTATTTAAATTGAAATAGGATATTCCAAAATTACTACCAACCCAAACTCCATTCGCATCGTTTACTGCCAAGGTAGTAACTTTATTACTTAACAAACCTTGAATCGTGTTAGGTTTATAACGAAAAACCGAAAAACGAGGTTGTTGAAAAAAATTAATGTTTAGACCAGCCTCCCAAGTACCTATCCAAACATTTTGATTGCTATCGGTCAACAAGGAGGTTACTGAAAAAGAGCTAATTCCTTGATCAGGATCTGGATTGGAAGGAATGTATTTGTAATTGGGAAAAACACCATTTGAGATTATATAAATACCCTTGTCAGTACCTATCCACAATTTTCCTATTGCATCTTTCGTAATACTTGTTACATTATTTTCTCTAGCCTTGGGATCAGCAGCATTGAAAAAAACACGGCGAATAGTTTGTTTTTGGGCATCAAATTGAAAAAGCCCTCCTCCTTCTGTTCCAATTAATAATTCCCCATTCCCCAACTCATAAATCACTCTTATTCGAAAACCTAATTTGCTATTTTTAGGACCAAGATTAAAAGGAATCGTTGATTTTTTACCCAAAATTGCTACTAATTGACCATCTACCGTACCTACCCAAATGGAACCATTAGAATGCTTAAAAACTCTCGCAACATTTTTTAAAATAGGATCATTGATAAAACTTTCATCTGTAATGAATTGATTCGTTTTTGAATCAAAAACAATAGTTCCTAGGCCATAATAGGCTACACAAATTTTATTATTTCCCAAATTGGCAATGGAAGGGATGGAATAATTTGATAAATCTTGCCCTTTAGGCCCCTTGCTCAAACGAATAATTTCTCCTGTTTTTACAATAATTTTATTTAAACCTGCTCCACGAGTACCTACCCATAAATTACCCTGATCATCTTCTGTCACACTAAAAATATCACTTCCACTTAAACTCTTTGGATTTGATGGGTCATTTTTAAAAACTTTAAAAGCATATCCATCGTACCGATTTAGTCCATCGGCTGTAGCAAACCATAAAAATCCACTCTTATCTTGAATAATTTTAGAAATTGTATTTTGAGATAAACCTGAGTTCGAAGTCAATCGTTCAAAACGAGACTGGTACTGACTAAAACCTGTTGAAGAAATTAACAGGAAGAAAAATAGATAAATAGTCCTTAGGTTTATTAAAAGGGATCTCATACTTCAAAAATAGGGAAAATTCTTTCAAATCATCTTTCATGTAATATTTATCCCTAAAAATGAAAGATTTATCCTAATGCTTTGAATTGTAGATACCTAATTTAGCATCAACAAAAATTCATTACATTTCTTTTGAAAGTATGATAAAAACATTCACAGCTTCCATTGGTATTAAAAATCCTGATAACAAATTGCCAAAATACCAGCAATTGATTAATTCATTATTGCAAGATATCGAGATGGGCGAATTGAAAGCTGGAGAACGTTTACCTTCTATCAACGAGGCATCAGAAGAGTGTTATTTATCACGTGATACTGTAGAACGTGCATACACCGAATTGCACAAGATGGGTGTTATCACTTCTATTTTCAGAAAAGGGTACTTCATTTCGGATTCTAAAGTAAAAGTTAAAACAAAAGTTTTATTATTGGTAGGAAAAATTACCGAGGAGAATAAAAATTTATATAATTCTCTTTCAGAAAATTTAGGCAAAAATTATTCTGTAGACATTTTCACCTTCGAATATAGAACTAAAAATTTCCAAGAAATCATTAATCAGCAATTAGGTAATTTTCATTATTATGTAATTCTACCTCATTTAGTTGAAGAAAATGAAGAAACATATAAAACATTAAAAAAAATTGCAGGAGATCGGTTAATTGTTTTGGAGCAGGGATTTAAAAATCTTGTGCATCAATATAATAAACTGACCATCTCCAATTTATTCAATCTAGAACCTATTTTAAATCCTCACATAAACCTATTTAAAAACTACAAAGGATTCAATTTAGTGTTATCAGAGGATGAATATTTTGATTCTAATCTAATAACATCATTAAGAAACTTTTGTAACACAGTCCAATTGGATTTTCAAGTATTGGATGGTTTGGAAGAAAATGATTTTTCAACAAATCAAATTTATTTCACACTTAATGAAAATGATTTGGTACAAACCATTCGATACGTTGAAAAAAAACAATTACAATTAGGAAAAGAGGTAGGCATCATTTCTTTAAATGATTCCCCTATGAAAGAAATTTTAAATGGAGGAATTTCTGTAATTTCCTTGCAATTTGCACGTATTGGTGAGATGGTAGCAGATGGTATTAAAAATTCAAAACGCATTAATGAGTCCATAGAAATACAATTTATTCCAAGAAAATCACTTTAGGGTTTAATTTTGCCGAAATGAGCCGTGATTTTCATGGCTCATTTTTTTTTGCCTTGAGGTAGGCAATATTTCTTTTTATCCCACTTAATTTTGTCCGATTTATTGCAGAAAAATGAAATAATTCCTTGAAAAGAGTTTCAGATAATTCTTCCCAATCTTGATTTGTAAGATTTAAAAACGTTTCATTTGGAATGAAATTGGAATCTAAATGAGCTTTTGAATGTCGATTCCATGGGCAAACATCTTGACAAATATCACAGCCAAAAATCCAGTCTTGAAAATCCAAACCTAAATTCACTGGCAAAGATTCTTTCAACTCGATAGTAAAATAGGAAATACATTTGGAACCATCCACTTGATATGGTGTAATGGCATCAGTTGGGCAGGCATCAATACACCGAGTACAAGTTCCACAAAAGTCTTTTATGGGCCCATCAGAACTTGCTTCTAAATTTATTAATAATTCAGAAATAAAGAAAAAACTACCTTTCTTTGGGACGATGAGATTTGCATTTTTACCAATCCAACCCACGCCAGATTTTTTTGCCCAGGCCTTTTCTAAAATCGGGGCGGAATCAACAAACATGCGACCTTCTAAATTGCCAAAATCAGAGGCTAAGTCCAACCATAATTCCTTCATTTTTTCTTTTACGACCAAATGATAATCCTTACCCCAAGCATATTTAGAAACCTTAAATGAACTTTTCTGTGAAAGAAGAATTGGATCTGGGTAATAATTATAAATCAATGAAACAACTGTTTTACAACCTTCAACCAATAATCGAGGATCCAAACGTTTGTCAAAATTACGTTCCATGTACAACATAGAACCATGTTGTTGCTCATTTAACCAAGTTTCCAATCGAGAGGCCTCTTCTTCTAAAAAGGAAGCTTTTGATATACCACAGTATGAAAAGCCATGCTTTAAGGCTTTTTCTTTGATAATTTGTGATACGCGCTCAGCTGAAATAGACATACCTAAAATTACTAAGCAATTTAGAATATGCCAAACTGTCAGAAACGATAAATTGGCCTAAAATTTGTTCAAGGAAGAAAGGATATTAATTTTGTAACATGAAAAAGGACGAAAAAGAATTAAAAGACCAAGTAGATAATCCAACTGATGATATGGTTACAGATGAAACCAATGAAGAACAATCGAATTCTTCAGTAGAATCAGAAACAACAACCGATGAATTGGCAGAAATAAAAGACAAATATTTGCGGCTATATTCTGACTTTGAAAATTTCAGAAAAAGAACAGCAAAAGAGAAAATAGAACTCATTCAAACAGCATCAGCTGAATTAATTACAGATTTACTTCCTGCAATTGATGATTACGAACGCGCATTAGCAAATGCTCCGGAAGGAGAAATATCCGAAGGAATTCAATTAATATTTTCAAAAATTAAATCAACCCTTCAAGCAAAGGGATTAAAGGAATTAGAGGCAAAAGGTGAAATTTTTAATGCTGATTACCATGATTGTATAACCCAATTCCCAGCTCCTAGCGAAGCAGAAAAGGGTAAAGTAATTGAAGTTGTAGAAAAAGGATATACATTACATGAAAAAGTGATTCGATTTGCAAAAGTTGTAGTCGGAAATTAATAAAATGGCACAAAAAAGAGATTATTACGAGGTTTTAGGAGTTAGCAAATCTGCATCCGAAGAAGAAATCAAAAAGGCCTACCGCAAAATGGCCATTAAATATCATCCGGATAAAAATCCAGATAATAAGGAAGCGGAGGAAAAATTCAAAGAAGCAGCAGAAGCATACGAAGTATTGAGTAATGCGCAGAAAAAAGCACAATACGATCGATTTGGTCATGCAGGAATGGGCGGAGCAGCCGGCGGTGGATTCGGTGGAGGAGGCATGAACATGGAAGATATTTTCTCCAATTTTGGTGATATTTTTGGTGATGATAGCCCTTTTGGAAGTTTTTTCTCAGGCGGCAGAGGGGGAAATGGACGTCGTCAAAGAAGAGGATCAGACCTTCGAATTAAATTAAAACTCGATTTAGAAGAAATTGCAAATGGAGTTGAAAAAAAGATCAAAGTAAAGAGACATGTGGCTTGTAAAAGCTGTTCTGGGAATGGTTCCAAAAATGGAACTGACCTTAAATCATGCCAAACCTGTAATGGTAGTGGTCAAGTTCGACGAGTACAGCAAACCATGTTAGGACAAATGGTAACCTCTTCTACTTGCCCAACTTGTAATGGAGAAGGAAAAAGTATTGGGGCTAAGTGTGATGCTTGTTTTGGTGAAGGAAGAGTTTTAGAAGAAGAAATTATTCCTATTAAAATTCCTGCTGGTGTAGCCAACGACATGCAATTATCCATGTCGGGTAAAGGTAATGTTCCACCAAGAGGTGGAGTAGCAGGCGATTTATTAATTGTTATTGAAGAAGAAGAACATCAAGAACTAAAACGAGACGGCAATAATGTCATTTTTGACTTACACATAAGTTTTATTGATGCAGCATTAGGTACTTCTGTTGAGGTACCAACCATTGGAGGTAAAGCTAAAATATCCATTGAGGCAGGTACTCAAGGAGGAAAAATACTACGACTAAAAGGCAAAGGGATTAAAGAATTAAATGGGTATCAAACTGGTGACCAATTAATTCATGTAAATATTTGGACACCCAAAGCACTTAGTACTGAAGAAAAAGAAATATTGGAAAAACTAAAAGACTCCCCCAATTTTTTACCTAATCCTGGAAAATCAGATAAAGGATTTTTTGAGAAAGTAAAGGATATGTTTAGTTAGTTGAGAGGTAAGAGGTAATAGTTAATAGTTAAGAGGTAAGAGGTAATAGTTAAGAGGTAAGAGTTGAAAATTGAGAGGTTAAAGAAGTAATAACTTTCAACTCTCAACTTTCAACTATATTTTAATTCGTTTTTGCAATCTGTGCATTAAACATTGCCTCTAATTCAGCATATTGATTTGATGGTACATTATTTTCTTTCAAAGAACTAATCACCACATTCATTTCATATAAGGCCAACTGAATATCTCTTTGGTAATGTCCAATATCGTTAACAAAATAATAATTCAATGCTTTATTATTTCTTCTCACGATTGTATTTGCCATATCCATTGCTTTTTTCTGATCTTTACAAGCAAGGTAAAGTCCTACCATACTAGCAGAGAACTGGTCATATGGAATCACTTTGTTTGGCATGACTTCTTCCAAATGATCTAATACCTTTTTAGCAAGGGCAATTTTTCCTTCTCTAATCAATTGGTCGGCCAATCGATATACATTTAATCGAGCTGTAACGGTTGGAATTCCCAAATAGAAATCTCCATGATAATATATTTTATCATTATTAAAATTTCTCCAATACATTTTGTTTAGGAAATTGTTTGTCATGATTTCCGAGTTCACAAAGCCATCTTTTGCCCCAGATATTTTAAATGGCATAAGCCTGTAGGCATATCCTTCCAATTGCATGCTTTCTTTTAAACCTAAATATTGCTCACTAGGTAAGGTCGAAGCAAAATAAATAGGACGCTTCCAACCATCCAAAGCATTATTAGCAATGATTTCAAGTTGAATCAATTCACCTTTAAAAATACTTTTTGAAGGTAATTTCCATGCCAAATTGGTACCTAAAAATGGTGTAAAGTCTTTTGGAAACCACTTAGATGCTAAAACTTGAGATGCATTAACAGGTATGACCACCGAATCACATGGGAAAGTATTAATCATTTCACCAGATTGTGTTTGTGCTTTGATTCGCTGATCATCATTGCGTACCAACTCCAAATAATCTGGCAAAGACATAGCGGCAATACCTGGATTTTCATTGTACATAATTTGATCATTTACCCCTTCTAAAAACAAATCCTTATTTAATTTAATAGGTAATGATTCCGATAAATAAGTTTTACGCTTCATTTGATCTATGTACCAATCGGTTCCCAGAAGAGATAAATTACATACACGAACATCTGTTCTGAAACCTTCCACTTCTTGTAAGTACCACAAAGGGAATGTGTCATTATCGCCACCTGTAAATAAAATAGCATTCGGTGCACAAGAATTCAACATATTTTTAGCGAAATCAATCTGATGGTATCTTCCACTTCGGTCATGGTCATCCCAGTTTTGTTCTGCCAAAATCACAGGAGCAGATAAACCCAAAATCGCTACTAGAGCCCATTTAACTGAAACTCCTTTCACTAATTTACTAATCCAATCATAAATTTGCATCACACCTAATCCTGCCCATATAGCTAAAAAATAAAAGGAACCCACATAGATATAGTCACGTTCACGCGGTTCACTAGGAGGAGAATTCAAATAAACGACTAAAGCTATACCACTCAATACAAACATCATGATAGTCACTAAAAAATCCTTTTCATTTTTATTATACAGAAGGTAAAATCCCAAAAGAACCAAAATGATAGGTAAAAAATAGTAATTATTTCTAGCCTTATTCTCTTTAAGGAGCTCTGGCATATTGGATGTATCTTCAAATGAGTTTATTGCCCAGGCATCCTGAAAATCGCTGGTACGTCCAACAAAATTCCACAGCAAATACCGCATATACATATGCCCCATTTGATGAGTAAACATGAATTTGAGGTTATCACCAAAGGTAGGCTTTTGTCCTGGAGGAATTCCCAGCATTTCCTGATACAAGGCCACGTGTTGACCTTGATTAGAATAAACCCTTGGAAGTAACATTTGCTGATCTTTCTGATAAACATATTTCGGTTTATAAGTATACACCTCATATTTACCATCCTTCATTTTATAAACGCCATCACCGTTTTCAAAAGCCTCAATTTGTGCCGTATAAACAGGTCCATAAATCAAGGAACGCTCTCCATACTGCTCTCTTTTTAAATACTTTAAAAAATTCAAAATGTTAGAAGGATCGTTTTCATTAATTGGAGGATTATAACCCGAACGAACTAAAGCTACGGTATACGTTGAATAACCAATTAAAACAAATACCAGTGAAAACAAAGCCATATTCAAAAGCAATTTTTGCTTTTGATAAGAATAATAAATTCCAAAAATAATAGCTGCAATAAAGATAAATAAAAAGCTCAGCGCACCGCTTCCATAAGGTAAACCCAATGAATTAACAAAAAATAATTCAAATTTAAAGGCTACACTTGGCAATCCAGGAATAATACCTGAATTGATGATTCCCAAAATAACCAATCCAATGATACAAGCAACAAAACCTCCTTTGATGGTAGGAATAGCTTCTTTTTTAAAATAATATAATAAAGCTAAAGCAGGTAAAGTAACTAAGTTTAATAAATGGACACCTATTGATAATCCTACTAAATAAGCAATAAATAAAATCCATCGGTTAGCGGTTGCTTCATCCTCTTGTAATTCCCATTTGAAGGCAGCCCAAACTACAATGGCTGTAAAGAAAGACGACATCGCGTATACTTCAGATTCAACAGCCGAAAACCAAAACGTATCTGAAAAGGTATAAACCAAAGAACCGACAAAACCAGAAAATAACAACAAATAAGCTTCATTATTACTTAAATCTTGGAAATTCTTATTGAGAACCTTACGTCCAATCATAACGATTGTCCAATGCAAAAACAAAATTGTTAAAGCTGAACTAACCACTGAAAGCATATTCACCCAGAAGGCTACCTTCTCCACATTACCTAATGCCAATAAAGAGAACATTCTACCCAACAACAAAAACAAAGGAGCACCTGGAGGGTGTGGTACTTGTAATTTATATGCACATGCGATAAATTCTCCGCAATCCCAGAAAGAGGCAGTTGGCTCAACTGTAAGAGTGTAAGTAATGAGTGAAATGATAAATACCAACCAGCCAGTGAGGTTGTTCAAGCGTTTAAATGATTGCATAGTAATAAATTTGATGCAAATTAAGGTGTTTTAAACAATAAATAAGGTTAAATTTCGTTAATTAAACTGCTTTAAAAAACGTACGTCGTTTTCGGTAAAGAGACGTAAATCTTTGATTTGATATTTAAGCATGGTAATGCGTTCAATCCCCATACCAAAAGCGAAACCATTAAATTCTTTCGAATCTATCCCAACATTTTCCAAGACATTAGGATCTACCATTCCCGCTCCAGCAATTTCAACCCAACCAGCTTGCTTACATACATTACAACCTTCACCCTTACAAATCAAACATGTAATATCCATTTCGGCACTTGGTTCAGTGAAAGGAAAATAAGAAGGGCGAAAACGAACCTTCGTATCTTTACCAAACATTTCTTTAGCAAAGTGATATAAGGTATCTTTTAAATCTTTAAAGCTTACCTTTTTATCTACGTATAAACCTTCTACTTGGTGAAAAAGACAATGTGCTCGGGCAGAAATAGCTTCATTTCGATACACTCGTCCAGGCATAATAGACCGTATTGGAGGTTTTTGATATTCCATTAAACGAATTTGGACATTGGAGGTATGTGTTCTCAAAAGCATATCGTCTTGTACCGCTCCTTTTCCTTTTTCGATAAAAAAGGTGTCCTGCATTTCACGAGCCGGGTGATTTTCAGGAAAATTAAGAGCCGTGAAATTGTAAAAATCCCTTTCAATCTCAGGTCCATCTGATACAGAGAAACCCATTCTATTAAAGATTTCTAAAATTCTAGAACGTACCAAGGTCAGTGGATGAATAGTACCTTGAACAATTGTACCACTCAATGTTAAATCTGATGGAGCAATGACTGTTGACTTATTGGAATTAAATGTTTCCTGAGCAATTGAAAATTTTTCCTCTGCTAAATTCTTTACCGAATTGAGAGCTTGACCAACTTCCCTCTTCAATTCGTTTGGCACTTCTTTCAAACCATCAAATAATTCTGCTAAACGACCCTTTCGCCCAACAAATTGTATTCTAAATTGCTCTAAAGATTGTTCACTATCAATTACAAATGCCTCAATCTCTCCCTTAATGATTTCTATTTTTTGATTCATAAATTTATAAAATCTTAAGACCAAGCGTTGCTTGGAATAAACTTGGTTTTGTAGATACATTTGGCAATGCATCAGTGTTAAATATATTTTGACCAGCTTCATAACGAAGATCAAAATTCAATCCTAATAATGTAACACCTGCACCAATTTGATAGGCCATAGTCGATTTTTTATAACCATCTCCCCCTGTCCAAGAACTATATGTTGATGTAATTGCATCTTTTAAACCATTATTATTGCTTACATTATTACAAAACACAGGACCTCCTAGAACATAGAAATGCCCAACTTTATAACCTACCAACAATGGTAAATCAAGGGTGGTATATTGCATATCAAATCCCGAAATTGCATAATTCACTAAACCTTTAACTTGGCCACCTTTCTGAGAAAACAATAATTCTGGCTGAACAAAGAGACTTTTCCCTAATCGTAAACTAGCTCCTACCACATATCCTTTTTGCGTATTGAGACTCTCAATCAAGTTATTATTTAGTGATCCAGCATCTGTTTTAATTTGTGAAATATTAATACCTGCTTTTACATTTAAACTAAAATAATCACCAGTCACTAAACTGGTTTGAGCTTTAAGTGTAAAGCCAAATCCAATTAAAATAAATACTAATAGAAATTTATAATTTCTAAAAAATTTGAGTTTTCTCATGATATTAAAAAATTAACTTGTAAAATTAGCCTTTTTCAGTCGAAAAAAAAGAAAAAACCAATTAGAAGGTTAAATTTGGGTATAAATTCTTTTTTGTGGCTAAATCTAAAACGTCTTTTTTCTGTCAATCGTGTGGACACAATGCTCCAAAGTGGCTAGGTAAATGTCCCTCTTGTGGTGAATGGAATACATTTATTGAAGAATTAATCGAAACAACTACGCACCCGGCAGATGTTTGGAAAAAAAATGATCGGACGAAGGTAGCCTCAAAGCCAAAACTTTTACAAGAAGTAAATTTTGAAAATTTACCCAAAATTGTAAGTCCAGATGAAGAATTTAATCGTGTGTTAGGTGGAGGAATTGTTCCAGGCAGTTTAGTTTTAATTGGAGGTGAACCAGGCATTGGAAAATCAACCCTTTTACTTCAAATTGCTCTTCAAATAACAGGACCAAAAATATTGTATGTGTCAGGTGAAGAATCAGAGCAACAAATCAAATTAAGAGCCGACCGATTAAAAGTAGAAAATCCCAATTTATATTTATTAACCGAAACCAACACCCAACAAATTTTCAAACATTTAATTGAATTAGAGCCAGATGTGGTAATCATTGATTCTATTCAAACCTTATTTTCCGACCAAATAGATTCAGGTCCTGGAAGTGTTTCCCAAATCAGGGAATGTACGGTTGAATTGATGCGTTATGCCAAAGAAACTGGTGTTCCTATTTTTTTAGTTGGACATATTACAAAGGAAGGTTCAATAGCTGGTCCAAAAGTTTTGGAACATTTAGTAGATACTGTATTACAATTTGAGGGGGACCGCCATTTTATTTATCGCATCTTACGAACTACCAAAAATAGATATGGTAGCACCTCGGAACTTGGTATTTATGAAATGCTTTCAGAGGGATTACGCCCTGTAAGCAATCCTTCCGAAATTTTACTTTCTCCACGTGATGATAATAGTTCAGGAATTGCAATCGGAACCTTAATGGAAGGAAACAGACCCCTATTAATTGAAATGCAATCTCTTGTAACTCCAACAAGCTATGGTACGGCCCAACGAACTGCAACGGGATTTGACGCCAAACGTTTAAACATGTTGTTAGCTGTATTAGAAAAAAGAGGAAATTATCGGCTAAGTACACAGGATGTATTTTTAAACATCACTGGAGGGATTAAAGTAGATGACCCTGCACTTGATTTAGCAGCCTGTATGTCCATTGTTTCATCCTTCAAAGATAAAACAATAGACACGGGGGTTTGCTTTGCAGCAGAAGTCGGTTTAGGAGGAGAATTAAGAACCATCACGCGCATAGACGCGCGAATTGCAGAGGCTGAAAAATTAGGGTTTAAAGAAATTTGGATTAGTAAATTTGTAAAAGGAGAACTTCCCAATAACAAATCGATTCAAATCAAAAAAGCAAGTAATATTTTAGAAGTTATTCGCCATTGTTTGGCTTAGAATATTCTACTTGCATCAGATGTAAACCATGCGCAGGTACCGCCCTACCTGCTCTATTTCTGTCTTTGGATTGAATGATTTCATGTAAATCCGATTGGGTCAATTTTCCTAAACCGACCTCCAATAAGGTTCCCACAATGGCCCTAACCATTCCTCTCAAAAATCGATTTGCCTGAATGGTAAATTGTAAAATATCATCTTTTTGATCCCATTTTGCAAATTTTATTTCGCAATCAAAAGTAAAAACATCCGTTTTTACTTTTGAAAAACATTCAAAATCAATGTATTGAAACAATATTTGACATGCTTCATTCATTGAATGAATATCCAATGGTACTTCAAACCAATACGAATCATGAGAACGAAGCGGAAGCTTTTTACGGGCAATGTAGTAATGATAAGTTCTACTGATTGCATCAAATCGAGCATGAAAATCATCTTTAACTTGCGTAATTCCATGTACAGCCAATGATTCTGGCAACATACGATTCAGGCGATAAACCCAATCTTGCTCCGGGATAGAATGAACATCAAAATGTGCAAACTGTTGGTTGGCATGAACACCTGCATCTGTTCGTGAACTGCCAATAATTTCAACCTTAGTTTGTGCTAGAATAGATAATTTATTTTCTAATTCTGATTGAACAGTAATGGCATTTGGCTGAATTTGATAGCCTGAAAAAGAGCCGCCATCATAAGAGAATTCTAATAAATAGCGGCTCATTTGTATTAATTTAATGCTTTCTCTAAAGATGTATAATATGACTCGTAAGCCTTTTCAATACTTGAAATGGATATTCCATTTATTGAGACATCATTTCCACCTACTGAACCCAAATATTGATGATCAATACCTTTCTTTTCTAAAGCCGTTTCAAAAGCTTGTTTGTTTTCAGGTTTGACAGAAACCAAGACACGACTTTGCGCCTCACCAAACCAATAAGCATCTCTACGTATTCCGTCATATGAAGCCTGAATTGAAAAGCCTATCTTGTTCGGAAAAGCTGATTCTACTAAGGCAACCATCAAACCTCCATCTGCTAAATCATGAGCTGAAACCAATAAACGTGCTATATTTAAGTCTGAAATTGCATTTTGAACTTTTTGCTCATAAGCTAAGTCAAAGGCTGGAGCAGGCGACGCTTTTACTTTTTGATAGGAATACAAATATTCGGAAGAAGCGATATCATTTACAGATTTTCCAATCAAATAAATTAAATCACCTTCTGATTTAAAATCTAAACCAAGTTTCAAGGCAGGTTCTTCTAAAATACCGAGCATTCCAATAGTTGGCGTGGGAAACACTGGACCTTCATCGGAAGATTGATTATAAAAACTTACATTACCACCAGTTACCGGAGTTTCAAAAGCCTCACAGGCTTTTTTCATACCTTTTATCGCACCCACAAATTGCCAATAAACCTCAGGAACATATGGATTTCCGAAATTCAGACAATTTGTAATTGCTACCGGCACACCACCTGAACATACAATATTTCTTGCAGCTTCTGCCACAGCAATGGCACAACCTTCCTCTGGATCGGCGTTCACATAACGTGCATTACAATCAACGGTAATTACAATTGATTTTTCAGAACCATGAACTTTTACAACAGCTGCATCAGATGGAGCATTTGTATTTCGGTTAGCGCGACCAATAGTAGAGTCATATTGTTCTGAAACCCACTTTTTTGAAGCAATGTTTGGATGATTCATTAGGAAATTTAATACAGTTCCCAACTCATTTTCTTCAATATCTTTGATACTTTGAATATCAAATTTTTTATATTCCTGGTAATAGGCAGGCTCTTTGAACTCTCTGTGATAAACAGGAGCTCCTCCTCCTAAAACCAAATCTTCTGCAGGCACATCCGCCACTAATTCACCGTCTTGGTAAAAATGTAAACGCTTGGTATCAGTTACGACCCCAATTTGCTCACAATTTAAATCCCACTTATCAAAAATCTTTTTCGCAATATCTTCTTTCCCTTTTTCAACCACAATCAACATACGCTCTTGAGATTCTGATAAAAGAATTTCAAAAGGCTTCATATTTGCTTGTCGAGTTGGAACTTTTGACAAATCAATTTCCATCCCGTGCTCTCCTTTTGCTGACATTTCAGAAGTAGAACATATGATACCAGCAGCACCCATATCTTGAATACCAATTACGCAACCTGATTCTATGATTTCTAAAGTGGCTTCTAACAATAATTTTTCTTGAAATGGATCCCCAACCTGTACGGCAGGTAATTTTTCAGATGATTTTTCGCTGATATCTTCTGAAGCAAAACTTGCTCCTCCAATTCCATCTTTTCCCGTAGCAGAACCAACGATAAAAACAGGATTTCCAACACCATATGAAATAGCAGATGCTTGTTTCCCAACTTTTACTATACCGGCCGAAAACGCATTAACCAATGGATTTACAGTGTAACAATCATCGAAAAATACTTCTCCTCCAACAGTTGGAATTCCAAACGCATTGCCATAATCACCAATACCCTTAACCACTCCTTTAACTAACCATTTAGTACGAGGCAAATCAATGTTCCCAAAACGCAAGGAATTCAATTGAGCAATCGGACGGGCTCCCATGGTAAAAATATCTCGATTGATACCACCTACACCAGTTGCTGCACCCTGGTAAGGTTCAAGTGCTGAAGGATGATTATGAGATTCTATTTTAAAAGCACAGGCTAAACCGTCACCTAAATCTACCAATCCAGCATTTTCTTCACCGGCTTTGGCCAACATACGCGGAGAATCTTTTGGCAATTTTTTTAACCAAACAATTGAATTTTTATAACTGCAATGCTCAGACCACATCACAGAAAATATAGACAATTCTGTAAAATTTGGTTTACGACCTAAAATCTCCTGTATTTTATCATACTCCTCAGGTAAAATACCCAATTTCTTTGCCGTTTCAACGGTTGGTAAACTTTCGATAGATTCCACTAAAAAATGTTTTTTGTATTGAATTAAGCTACAAAATTACGAATTATTTAGTGGTTAAAATAAAATTTAAGCAAGAAAATCAAAATTGTTCTTTAATTTTTTCCCAATCTTCTATGGTATCAATATCCTGATAAGGCACACCAAGTTCAAGTCGGTCCACCAAGTCAGGGTGTTGTTTCCAAAAAGCGCCTAGACCCATTTCTCCTCTCCAATCGTAGAACATACTTAACAATTGTTGTGGGATAATAACCGGTGGCGCGTTTTGCCCCTCATAGTTTGAAACCAAAGCCAATGAAGTATTTTTTTGAAAATGATTGATTAAATATTTCAAATGAAAACCATTAATATATGGCATATCCACTAAATGAACCAATACATGTTGATGATTACCTATTTTTCTCAAACCTTCAGACAATGTTGAACCCATACCCTCACCATAATCTGAAGAAATTATAAGATGTAAATTTTCATATTCATGCTGAAGATTCTTCACAATTGAAAGACAACCTTTCTTTTCTGCTCCTAACACTACTGAAACCTCATCACAAGTTTGCAATAAAGCCAATGCTGCCCATTCTAATAAGGATTTATCTTGAATTTGAAGTAATTGCTTGGCCTGTCCTAATCTTTTTGATTCACCAGCGGCGAGGAGTAAACCATGTATCATGAGTAAAACGGATTATAGTCAAGATTCAAATGAAATTTACACAATATATTAATTCAAAAAACACATCCTTGAAAATTTTACTAGAAATACGATTTATAATACCTTTGTATATGCTAAATGTCGATGAAAAAGAATTTATTCAAAAACACCTTTCAGAGGATGTTTCAGTTTTAGCCTTTCAAAAAAATAAATATCCTGGTTTAGATTTACCCAAATTATTATTTCAGATACAATCACGTCAAAAATTAAGTTCCAAATTGCCAAATTGGGTACAAAATTTGGCAATATATTTTCCTCCTCAAATTTCAATTGAACAATCTTCTTCTGAAAGAAGTGCATTATTTAAGTCGAATTTAATAAGTGGAAAAATCATCGATTTAACGGGTGGAATGGGCCTAGACTCTTGGGCATTTGCCCAAAATATAAACAACCAAGTAACTTATGTCGAAATAAACGAGCAATTGAAAAAGATCAGTGAATATAATCACCATCAATTAGGTTTAGATCGAATCATACATTTCCATGCCGATGGCATGGAATTCATTCAATCTAAAACAAACCATTATGATTGGATTTACATGGATCCGGCGCGAAGAGACACCAAAGGTAAAAAAGTATTCCTTTTGAAAGATTGTACCCCAAATGCTACCCAAATACTTTCTCAAATTACTGAAAAAACAGGATTACTATTAAAAGTTTCACCCATGCTCGACATCGATTTGTGCATTAAAGAATTGAATGGAGTGAATGAGGTACACATTGTTTGTATCCAAAATGAAATCAAAGAACTTTTGTTTAAGAAAATAGGAATACCAAGCAATGATCCCGAGTTATTCATATGGGATATTCATAAGGAGGAAAAATTGATTTATAAACAAATAAAATCAAATGAAAGAGAAAAAGAGGTCAGCTATTCTAAGCCATTACAATTTCTTTATGAACCCCACGCAGGTATTTTAAAAGCTGGCTTTTTTAAATCTATATGCCAAAAAGATTTATTTAAAATTTCAACAAATACACATTTATACACCTCTGAACATTTTATCTCCAATTTTCCGGGTAAATCTTTTGCAATTAAATCCATTGGCAAATTAGATGCTAATTGGATAAAATCAGAGCTTCAATCAAATCAAGCAAATATTTCTTGTAGAAATTTCCCTCTAACTCCAGAGGAAATTCGTAAAAAATTGCAATTAAAAGACGGAGGAGAAAAAACATTATTTGCCTTTAGAAATTCAAATCAAGAAACACAAGTTGTAATTTGCCAAAAAACTTGATTTACAAACAAACAAAAAATACATAAAATTTAATACCTTTGTCTACAAGGTTCCTATTGTACTTTTACAAATGAAAAAATCAATCCTTACTGCAGTATATTTACTTATTGGATTTTTTTTGAGAGCACAAGTTTATTCTGGTAATGCAGAAATGGATGGTCTGAAAAAAGATGGTTTTTATGTGTACCTTAAAGGATCGGAAGACGCTGTTTTATCAAGTTGGAAAACATTTGTTAAAGAATTTGGTGTGATTGAAAAGTCTAAAAATTCGGTTGTTTCAGTTAACAAATTAAAAATTCCATCCATTGACAAAAAAGATATATTTTTAATTTCAAAAGTTTTTTCAGAAAATGAAAAAATTAAGCTCTTTGTTTCCATACAAAACAATTCTGCAGAAATAATTAAATCAGGACACGAGGATTACCGTGCCGCTAGTAATTGGTTAGAAGAATTTTCAAATCATTTTTCGTTAGAAGAAAATGCTAGGATAGAACAAGAAAAATTAGATGAATTGTTAAGAAACAGAACTAAAATTCAGCGGATGGGAGAGCGATTGATCAGGGAAATGGAGGCCAACAATAGACAAACTGATTTGTTGAACAAAAAGTTAGAGGACGCTAAATTGCAGAAGGAAAAAATCATCACAAACCAAGAACAAAATAAATTGGATATCCAAAAAATTGAAATTGAGGTAATCCAACAAAGAAAGAACGTAGAAACCGCTAAACAAAAAATAAAATGAAACATGTAAAAAAAAGCTTTTTTTCAATAATAGTTTGGTTAGGCTTAAGTAGTTTTGGTTTAATCAACAATTCTACTATACTTCAATCAAACCAAAACATAGTTTCAATTGACTCTTTAAATCGCATGCAAGGTATGCAACAATTGCCTATGTCTGCTCCTATTAAAGAAGTTCAAAAAAAAGATATCAATTCACAACAAGAGGAAGAAAAGTCCGAATCCACATCAATAACCAATCAGATAGGATATTTTATTCTATTGGGCTTGAAAACGATTGTAACTTTTGCCTTAAAATTGTTTAGCCTCTAAACATCTATGAAATTAACCTTAACAAATAAAATCATCATTGGTTTTGTTTTAGGACTTCTTTTAGGCGAAATATTATATGTAAGCCTAAGTCCAGAAATTGCACAATCCATTGCATCTAAAGTTCAAATTCTTTCAAAAGTATTTTTAAGAATGATTAAGATGATTGTGGGTCCACTTGTGTTTTGTACTTTAGTTGTTGGTATTTCAAAATTAGGAGATTTTAAATCAGTTGGTAGGATTGGCTTAAAAACCTTAGGATATTTTTATTTTGCCACCATTTTATCGTTAGTAACTGGTTTAGTGGTTGTGAATATTACCAAACCAGGAAGCCTTCAAAGCTGGCCAAAACCAGATGCAGGAACTCAAACTGGAATAGATGCATCCAAAACAAAAACCTTAGAGGACTTTATTATTCATATTTTTCCTGATAGTTTTTTTAGGTCTCTCGCAGAAAATGAAATATTACAAATTGTTATTTTTTCTCTTTTCTTTGGAGTTGCTTTAGGGTCTGTTGGAGAAGTCGGCAAGAAATTAACCCATGTTTTTGAAAACATTTCTGAAGTAATTTTCAAAATGGTTAATTATGTAATGGAATTGGCCCCTTATGCTGTTTTTGCAGCAATGACCACCGTTGTTTCCAATAAGGGTCTTAGCATTTTAATTAGCTATGGTTATTTAATGTTATGTTTTTTTGGGGGACTTACTTTTTTTACAGTTGTAGTATTATGGCTAATTTGTATTTTCAATAAAATCAATTATTGGGCTTTGCTTAGGGAATTGAAAGATGCATTGATGTTATCTTTTTCTACAGCTAGTTCGGAAGCTTCTTTTCCCCAAACAATTGCTGCTCTAGAGAAATTTGGTTGTTCCAAGCGAATTGTGGGATTTGTTTTACCCTTGGGGTATAGTTTCAACTTAGATGGTTCCATGTTATACATGACTTTTGCGACAGGATTTATTGCGCAGGCTTATGGTATTCAATTAAGCTTGGAACAGCAAATCACTATGTTACTGACCTTGATGATCACTTCAAAGGGAATTGCTGGAGTTCCTAGGGCTTCATTGGTTATCATTGCTGGCACCTTAACTATGTTTAATTTACCTGCTGAAGGTATTGCCCTATTATTAGGTGTAGATCCATTTTTAGACATGGGAAGAACCATTACCTCAGTAGCAGGCAATGGGGTAGCCACTTGTGTGGTATCTAAATGGGAAGGCGAATTTACGCCACAAACTTAATCAAACGTTTGATTGACTGCCTTTTTGGCTGGAAAAATAGAGGCAAGAAAAGTTATTAAAATAACTAAAATGGCAGTTGCAACAAAATCAGTCCATCGCATTTGAATTGGATATGCATCTACTAATCCATTCGGAATGCCTAATTTAATGATTCCATAATATTCTTGAATCCAACCCAAACTAAACCCTAATAGCAATCCAATTATTGCACCTGAGCAACTGATAAGAAATCCTAAAAATAAAAATATTCGAAAAAGTTGTTTTCTACTGATACCCATCGATAACAAGGTTTTTAAATCCTTTTTCTTTTCAATCACTAATAGAGATAGCGTGTAAAAAATGGTAAAAGAGGCAATTCCCATTACAAAGGCCATAACCAGGAATACAAACAATTTTTCAATTGAAACTGCCTTTAATAAAGTTTCATGTTGTTCGTCTCTACTTAAAACCTTAAAGGAAGGTCCCATTAATTGCTGTAGAACTGATTTCAATTCATTTGCATCTACTCCCTCATTTACCATTAATTCAAAAGAACTAATTTGTTGCTCTTTTCCACATAAATTTTGCATCCAATCCAATGGTACAATCACTGTTTGATTGTCAAAACCCTGTTCAACAGCAATCACTCCAGCAGGAAAAATTGAATTACTTCGTATGGCATTTTCATTCAAAGAAAAATGTTTTAAAGAATGGTGATCAGGGTACCAAGCTTCTATTGGTGTAAATACGTCTTCAAAACTCAAACCCATACTTAAAAAAATACCTAATCCAACCAATGCAAAATTATTCTTTCCCTCAGCATCTTTCAAATAATACCCTCCTTCAGCAATATTTTTTGATAACCTTTTTGAAGTAATGAATTCAGGTGAAACACCTTTTAAATTCACCACCATCTGCTTGCCCTTGTACCTAAATAGTCCTTGATCCTCTAAAACTGGAATTACGTTTTGCACTCCAGAAACACCCTTTAAGTTTTGAACAAATGAAGAATCAAAGGATATTGGCGCGTTTTGAACCGATGTAATCTTGAAATCAGGATCGTATGTTTTAAAAAGGTCTTTTTGAAAACCTTCTAATCCGTTAAATACAGATAAAATCAATACTAAAGCTGTTACCTCCACCCCAACTCCTATCATGGAAATTTTAGAAATCAAGGAAATAAAACTAGCCTTACTTTTAGTGGTAAAAAATCTACGTGCAATAAATAGGGAAAGACTAATCATCTAAATCTTCGTATTCATTCGTATTTATTTCTGTTTCCTTTGGTATTTGTAATCCTTCAAATAAGGCGTCTATCTTGGCAGCGTACTCGGCTGTATCATCTAAAAAGAAAGATAAAGAAGGTATAATTCGAACTTGGTATCGAATTTTAGCAGCTAAAACATTTCGAATTGACTTTTGCTTTTCATTCAACTCCGAAACCACTAATTGAGGATTCTCAACTAATAAAAAACTTAAATAGCATCTTGCAACGGATAAATCTGGACTGACCTTTACATCAGTTATTGTAACCATTCCTTTCCCAAAAATCTCACGAAAATCTTTTTGAAAAATATCACTCAAATCCTTTTGAATTTGTCTTCCAAATTTTTGTTGTCTCTTACTTTCCATAAATCACTATGCTTTTAACAAATATTTTACAAAGTTCTAAATAATAATTGGATTACCATTAATTTAGCAGTCTCAAAATTCCAATATGTTTCAATTTTTAAAATCTGGGTCCTTACTAAGTCTTTTTTTATTTTTGGGGATTCTGGTTTTTTATATCCTTATCAATCAGAATTTACATTTATTTCCATTTTCTTGGGAGTTAAGATATTTTCTATTAGGTCAAAAAATTAACGAAGGATTTATACTTTACCAAGATATTTCAGAAAATATTGCACCTGCTTCGGCTTTAATATATACTTTTTTAAACCTATTTTCCATTCCATTGAATCTCCTGCCCTATTTGGCATCTGTTTTAATTTGCCTGCAAGGACTTATTTTTCAAAGAACGATTCAACGTTACGATTTACTCCCAAATTTCGGATATATCCCGTTTATGATTTTTGTTTCTAGCTTTTTTATCAGTTTTGAACTTTGGAGATTATCACCAGCCCTACTGGGTCTAACCTTTATTTTATTAGCTTGGTCAGAAATCATTAGACAACAAAGAGGTTTAACGGCAAATGATAGAGTATTTTTAATTGGTATGTATATCGGTTTAGGAAGTTTATTCTTCTTCAGTTATGCTTTTTTTATTATTTGGGGATTTTATGCACTTATAGCCTTCACGGGGGTTAATATTCGACAAGTTCTATTATTTTTCGTAGGTTGCATATTGCCTTTTATTTTGATTTTTTCTTGGCTTAATTACACTGAAAATTTAAGTTCTTTGGTAACTATTTTTCAAGAATCAGCTTTTCAATTAAAATTAATTGATTCTGATAATTTACCTCATATTTTAATTACCTATTTACCTACGATTTTATTGGCTATTTTAGGTTTTTATAAATTAGCTACCTCTAGTAAAATAAGAGCAAATGCACAAAAAGCCCAGCAAACAAATTTTGGCTGGATTCTATTAAGTATTTTGTTATTATTCACTTTACCTAATTATTCTAGATATAATTTAGTGGTATTTATACCTGGATTAAGCTTGTTAGGCTTACAAGTTTTTTATTTGTTTAAATCAAAATGGGTAAAAGAAAGTATTTTATGGTCTCTTTCCTTCGTATTTTTTATTTCATATCAAGTGGAAAGAAGATTAGATACTCAACAAATTTTAAAAAATGGACGCTTGCCATTTAGAAACGAAAAAATACTCGTATTGGGCCCACAAATTGAGGAATATCTTAAAAATAGAATGAGTGGTCCGTTTATTAACTGGGATATTTCAAAAAATTTATTTATTAATTTGAATGAGTATGAAAAGGTAATTGTATTGACAAACCTTTTTGAAAAAGATCCTCCCAATTACATTTATGATCCAGAGAATGTTTTCAGCAATATTCAAAAAAGAATTCCAAATATTGGATTAAAATATCGGGAATCAGGAAAACATATATTTAAAAGAATTCCTTAACAACAAGCAATTTTATTTACTCTGCTTTGATGTCTGCCTCCCTCGAAAGGTGTATTTAAAAACATTTCAATACATGCCTTAGCTTCATCAATCCCAATAAATCGAACGGGCAAACACAAAATATTGGCATCATTGTGTTGGCGAACCAACTTGGCCACTTCCGTGTTCCATGCCAATCCTGCCCTAATTCCTTGATGCTTATTTGCTGTAATAGCCACTCCATTGGCACTCCCACATAGCAATAAACCATACCTATATTCTCCTTTTTCAACTGCATCTGCCACAGGGTGGGCAAAATCTGGGTAATCTACCGAATCGGCAGAATTGGTGCCAAAATCTTTGGAAGTTATACCTTTTAAAGCTAAAAATTCGATTAAATCTGCTTTATAGTCGAAACCTGCATGATCGCCACCAACGGCGAATGAAATGGAAGAACTCATTGTATTTATATTTATTTACAAAATTACGATTTATTTGAATCCATTTTTAAATTGTAGGAACTCATCTACATTCAAGGCATTAAATGTATTATTTTTTAGTAAACCGCCTTTTCTAGCAATTTCAACACCATATTTCATGTCCATTAATCCTGCTATTTCATGTGCATCTGGGTTGATTGAAATCATGACACCTTTTTCTTGAGCTAGGTCAATAAATCGCCAATCTAAATCCAAACGATAAGGACTTGCATTCAATTCAATAACCACACGATTGGCTGCACATGCATCAATGATTTTAGACATCTGAAGAGGATAACCTTGTCGAGCTAATAATAATCGACCCGTAGGATGACCCAGAATCGTTGTAAATGGATTCTCAATCGCTTTTAACAGTCGAGCCATCGCTTTCTCTTCATCCATTTGTAAACCTGCATGTACAGAGGCTACTACATAATCAAAAGAAGAAAGAATACTAGCATCATAATCTAAAGAACCATCTGGTAAAATATCTGCTTCAATTCCCTTTAAAATTCGAAAATTTGTCCAATTCTTATTCAATTGATCAATTTCTAAATGCTGATCTGAAATACGTTCTGGTTTTAAACCACCCGCATAGGCTGCATATTGACTATGATCTGCAATACCAAAATAGGATAAGCCCATCTGTCGACAAGCTTCCGCCATTTCAAAAAGACTATTTTTTCCATCAGAGTAGGTAGAATGGTTATGAACACAACCTTTTAGATCTTCTAATTGGATTAGATCTGTTTCTTGATGAGTGATAGCCCACTTCAATTCAGTAAGTCCTTCTCTCATATTGGGTATAATATATGGGACCTGAAGGTATTGATAAATGGCATGCTCAGATTCAAATGAGGCTTTTAACTTCAATTCATCAAAGCCAATCAAGGCCAAATGATTGGGGTGTGAGCTTAATTTGAGGGATTGAATGGCCCAATTTTCACTATCTACAAAATAAATTTGAATTGGAATTAAATGATTAACCAAATTTCCCCTCCAGACAAAAGGACTAGAATTTTGATAATCCTCTTTCAATACCTCTATTTCAGAAAGAGCAAATGCTGCTCCAAAAGTATTTGAAGCCAACACCATACAATCAATTGAAGCAATTTCTTCGCAATTTCTAGCTAAATCACCAACAATTTGTACTTTTTCGTACTTGGCAGAAAGGATAGTAATTAATTCCTTAGCAACGGAGTGTGCTTTATCTAAACGGAGTTTAGAGGCATTTTGTTTTAAAAACAAAATATAGTGGTAAACATTCTCTTGAATAGCAGAACTAAATCCTTTTAATTGAACCAATTGATTGTTTTGACAAGCCAAAAGTAGTTCATCAATATCACTTATGCCTAACTCTTTCCAAATGGTACTAACTTTTTTAGGGCCAAGTCCTTTAATTTTTAACAAATTCAGCAAACCCGATGGGGTTTGCTCTAATATTCCTTCTAAATCAATACATGTGCCTGTTTGAGCCACCTCTTTAATGATGGAAATGACTACTTTTCCTACCCCGGGAATGGCTAACAATTGCTCCTCTGTGGCTTGGCAGATAGATAGAGGGTATTTATCTAATCCTCTTGTAGCAAAAGCTAAATTTTTACTTTTAAATTCATTAATCCCATGTAAATCCCAAAGTTTTACCAATAATTCTAATTGCTCAACGATTGCTTCGTTTTCCATAACCTTTAGAATAAATTGATTTGATTTGATTTTTGAAGGGCTCCTTCATGTTCTAATAACCATTTTTTTCGCCAAATTTCTCCACGATAGCCAATTAACTGGTCATTTGAACCGATGATTCGGTGACAAGGCAATAACAATAAAATATCATTTTGACTATTTGCATTACCTACCGCTTGAGCAGCCTGAGCTTGTCCAATGTATTCAGCAATTTCTCGATAGGTCTTGGTTTCGCCAGTTGGAATATTTAACAGGGCATTCCATACTTTTTGTTGAAAATCTGTACCATGCGCATAATCAATTGGAAGATCCATTTGATAAGTACCATCTTCAAAGTATTTTTCCAATTCACTTATAATTTTAAATCCCAAAAAATCTAAATTTTCTAACTCATTTTTGGATTCATTCTCTACAAATTGCAGATAACATATGCCTTTTATTGAATAATGAACTGCAATGGTTCCAATAGGACTTTGAAAGAAAATTTTCTGCATTACAATTGATTTCTGATAAGATCTTCTAAAGTTTCTCTTTTACGAATCAACCTCGCTTGGCCCCCATCAATGAGGACTTCAGCAGGTAAAAAACGTGAATTGTAATGTGAGGCCATCGTAAAGCCATAGGCACCTGCATTAGCCATTGCAATGATGTCTCCTTCTTGCACTCTATTCAATGTACGCTCATTTTGTTTCCCATTGAAATCAAAAGAGAAAGTGTCTGTTTCACATATATTACCAACTATACGATATTCCCCTTTTTCTGACTCATCTGCATTGGATGCATTGAAAATATAATGATAGGAACCATACATCATAGGCCGAATCAAATGATTTAATCCTGAATTGATTCCTACAAAGGTTTTGACGGGATCCTGTTTCACTACAGTTGCCTGAGCTAACAAAGTACCCGATTCTGAAACCAAAAACTTACCAGGTTCTACCCAAAGTGTTAATTGCTTACCATATTGAGTACAAAAATTTTGAAAAGCGTTTACCATGGCAGCGCCTACTTCTTGCATATTAATACCAGGATCATTGGGTGCATATGGCACTTTAAATCCGCCGCCCAAATCAATTATTTCTAAATCCTTAAAATCTTTTGCCAGATCAAAAACAGCAGAGGCTGCATCTATAAAGGTTTGTCCATCTTTGATATCAGAACCAGTATGTTGATGCAAGCCAATCACTTTTATTTTATATTGATTTACAATTTTTAAAATATCATCCTTTTGGTGAACAGATATTCCGAACTTGGATTCAGGATGGGCAGTCATGATTTTCTCATTTCCACCTCCAAAAACATCTGGCTTTAATCGAATCAAACAACCTATTGTATCGCCATAGGTTTTTCCAAATTTTTCTAAAACAGACAAATTATCCAGATTTGCGATAGCTCCCTTTGAAACTGCATATTCAATTTCCGAAAAATCCACTCCGCTTGGTGTAAAAGTTACTTGAGAACCTTCATAACCTGCAATCAATGCTAATTCTAATTCTTGTGGAGAAACAACATCAATTTCTACTCCTTGCGACTTCATCAGTCGCAGAATAGATAAATTCGTATTGGCTTTACAAGCATATTTTATTTTCAATGGAATATTAGAAAAACTGTCCTTTAAAACCGAGATTTTTTCCCTAATTTTGTTTGCATCATAGATATACAAAGGGGTGCCAAATTGCCTTGCTAATTCGGTTAATTGGATTCCTTGAATTGAATAATAAGCCATTACTTATAAATTAAGCTACAAAGATAAACAAATTGAAAAGATGAGCCCTCAAGATTTTTCAAAAAGCATTCAAAAACTTTGTTTTTGTCTATGTTTTTTACTTTCAATGCCTTCAATAGGCCAAATTAAAAGTGGTCCCATGTTAGGATATTCAGAAATGAAGGAGGTTTTGATTTGGGTACAAACCGAAAAAGCTTCTAAAGTTGAAATAAAATATTGGGACAAGTCAACAGATGGTAAACAAAAATTTACTTCAGAACCTGTTCAAACCAATAAAGCTAATGCTTACATTGCTCGCATTATTGCAGATGAGGTCAGCATGAGTAAACGTTATACCTATGAGGTCTATGTAGATGGCAAAAAAGTAAATTTCAATTATCCTTTGGAATTTCAAACGCAAACTTTGTATCAATACAGAACAGAACCTCCTTCCTTTAGTTTTGTCTTTGGATCTTGTAATTACATCAATGAAGAAGCTACAGACCGACCAGGAAGACCTTATGGTGGAGCAGATGAAATTTATCAATCCATTTTAAATGTTAAACCAGATTTCTTGTTGTGGGGTGGCGATAATTTTTATTACAGAGAAGCCGATTGGAATACCAGGACAGGCATGATTCATAGAAATGATCACACACGTGGAGTTAAATCCATCCAACCACTACTTGCAAGTACACATAACTATGCCATTTGGGATGATCATGATTACGGACCAAATGATTCTGATCGCTCTTGGGTAAATAAACATACTGCTTTAGAAATGTTTAAATTATATTGGGGGAATCCGAATTATACCTTCCCTAATGAAGGCATCACAGGACAGTTTCAATGGGCAGATGTGGAATTTTTCTTGATGGATGATCGTTGGTTCAAAGCTCCAAATGATTTGAAAGACCCAACGAAAGATTATTGGGGACAAAAACAAATGAATTGGCTATTAGATGCTTTAACTACAAGCAAAGCGCCTTTCAAAATAGTTGTGAATGGTGGTCAAATATTAAATCCAGCAAAAATATTTGAAAATATGTCGAATTATGAAGCTGAGAGAAATCAATTGTTAGCTGAAGTCCAAAAAAGAAATATTGCAGGAGTTGTTTTTTTATCAGGAGATCGACATGTTTCGAGTTTATGGAAAATGGAACGTCCGGGAACTTATCCCTTATTTGATTTAACAGTTACCCCATTTACAGCAGGACCTGCAGCAGCACATCCTTTAGATAAAAACCCTTTATTAGTACCTGGAACTTTAACAGAAAAACGTGCGTTTTCAAAACTAAGTATATCTGGACCGGCAAAAGAAAGGGTATTAACAATAAATGTATATGACCATTTAGGAAAGGATTTGTGGAATTATACGATTAAAGCAAATGATTTGAAATAAAGATGGAAGTATTATTAAAACGTGTAGATGACGCCTTTCATTTTGAGGCTTTAGGAGCTTCAGGAGTACCTGTTCAATTGGATGCAGCTGAAGGAATTGGTGGACACAATGCCGGTGCCCGACCAATGGAATTATTGCTAATGGGATTAGGTGGATGTACGGCTATAGATGTTATTTTAATCTTGAAAAAACAACGCCAAATCGTTGAAGATTTTCAAATTCGATTATTTGGGAATAGAGAGAAAATTGAAGGAACGGAAAAGACGCCATTCCGTTCTATTACTATTCAATTTGAGCTAAAAGGAGAAATTGATCCACAAAAAGCTCAAAAAGCAATCGTGTTGTCAATGGAAAAGTATTGTTCAGCTACCGCCCAACTCGAAAGTAGTGCTATCATAACTCATACTTTATTAATTAACGGAGAAATTATATCAGCATAAATGAAGGCATATTTAGATTTATTACGTCATATCAAAGAAAACGGAACATTCAAATCCGATCGAACAGGAACAGGTACTAAAAGTGTTTTTGGATATCAAATGCGATTTAATTTGGAGGACGGATTTCCCTTGGTAACTACCAAAAAAACGCATATGAAATCAATAATTTATGAATTATTATGGTTTTTAAAAGGTGAAACCAATATTGCCTATTTAAAAGAAAATGGCGTAAGTATTTGGGATGAGTGGGCTGACAAACAAGGCAATTTAGGACCGGTTTATGGAAAGCAATGGCGTTCTTGGGAAGGGCCTAATGGAGAAGTTATTGATCAAATAAAAGAATTGATTCATACCATCAAAACGAACCCTGATTCACGAAGAATGATTGTCAGCGCATGGAATGTGTCAGACTTGCCAAAAATGGCATTAATGCCTTGCCATTCACTTTTTCAGTTTTATGTGGCTGATGGTAAATTATCTTGTCAATTATACCAACGGTCGGCAGACGTCTTTTTAGGAGTACCGTTCAATATTGCCTCTTATGCACTATTAACTATGATGATAGCTCAAGTATGCAATTTAGGCTTAGGAGATTTTGTATGGACTGGTGGTGATACCCATTTATATTCAAACCATATGGAGCAAGTTGATTTACAATTAAGTAGAGAACCTAGGGCCTTGCCTACTATGAAAATCAATCCAAATGTAAAAGATATATTTGAATTTCAATACGAAGATTTCACTTTAGAGGGATACGATCCTCATCCTGGAATAAAGGCACCTGTAGCGGTGTAATTTTGAGGGAAGAGAGATTAGAAATAAAACCCTATTCCCTATTCCCTATTCCCTCTTCCCTATTTAGGAGTTGCTTTTAGCACATCACAATCTTTGTATTCTTCATCTATAGAGATAAATACATCATCTTTGGCTTTGATAAACCATTCATCGATTGCATTATTTCTTTTTCTACTTAATGCAATTGCGGCAATTTTCTGATAATCATCTTTTAAATTAGCATAATGCGGAGCATGTTTGGCCTTGAAATAGATGATTCGCATGGCACTTCTCCCATCATCAGTACGATATTGAATAGGTGCTGAAATTGTACCAACTTTCATTGAATCTAAGGCAAAATAGAGAGCTGGGTCCATTGAACTATCAAAAGGCATTTTTAAGCCTCTAGTTTCAGGATCTAACATCATACCTCCCGCATCCTGGGTTGCTTTATCTTCCGAAAAATCCTTTGCAGCCTTTTCAAATTTCAAGGTATCTCTTTGGATAAGGACTCGAATGGAATCTAAAAATTTAGAAGGTTCAGTCAAATCTAATTTCTGGTAGTCCGGTCTTAATAAAATGTGTCTTGCGTGGTATTCTTGTCCACGTTGCTCTAACATCTGAATTAAGTGAAAACCAAATTCAGACTCTACAACATCAGATAATTGATTTGGTTTTAATTTCAAAGCAGCAGCTTCAAATGGTGGAACCATTTGACCACGTTTGGCAAAACCTAAATCGCCACCTCTTTTACCAGAACCTAAATCTTCAGAATAAATTTTGGCAATTTCTTCAAAACTTTCACCTTTTTCAACCCTCTTTTTGAACTCATTTAATTTGGTAATCAATTCTTGTTTTTGTTCTTTATTGGGTTGAGCCAATCTAACGATATGACCTACTTCCACTTCAGATGGCAAATAAGGTAATGAATCGGTAGGAAATGAGCTGAAAAATTGTTTAACCTCTTTAGGTGTTATTTTTATAGCCTCCGTAATTTTATCTTGCATTTTACGACCTACCAATTGTTCCTTAATAGAACCTCTTAAATCCTCTTTTAACGTTGCAATGGATTTACCAAAAGCCTCAACAATTGCTTTTGAAGTGCCATATTGGTTTTCCATTTGCTCCATCCTCGAATTAATTTCTTGTTCAATTCGCTTATCCTCAACGGTAACTGAATCAATTTCCGATTTAGCTAGCAATAATTTATTAATTACCAATCCTTCCAATAATTGACAACGAGTAGGCGTATTAACCGGATCAGAAGCTAAATATCGTTGATACTGCAATTCTAGATCCGATTTTAGGACGTAATAATTATCAACTTTAGCAATTATTTTGTCTAAAACTTCTCCTTGTTTCTCTTCTTGTGCAAAAATTTGAAAACTTCCCAATAAGAAGCAAAAAAAGAAAATGTTAGTTAATTTATACATATAATATTATTTCATTAAGGCATCTAATTCACTATATTGAATTTGAGCAGGGTATTGGTTTTTCAATTTATTTAACCAATTCTTTTCTAATTCAATTTGCAAATTACGAATAATTGTTGTTCGTGCTTCATCTAAACTTTTTAATCGTTCCGCTTCTTTACTTTTAATCTCTACAACTATTTTACGATTTCCCGTTTCTATCGTTTTATTTCCAATCTCTGCGTTTACATCCATTAAACTATTTTCACCTGGTAAAAAGTAACCTTCCTTTGCTTCTAAGGAACCCGGTTTAATAGAATTAAATCTTTTAATTACATCTTCCATTGACTGGGAATAAAATTTAAAACTGACACGAGCATTTTTTAATTTATCCGATTTAGAAGCCTGTACCAAAGCTGACTCGTCTTTTTCTATCAAGTGAGTAGATAAAACTCCTTTGGATTTTAATTGGGAAACAATGAAATTGACACGAGCTTGCGCTATGGTATCATTTTCAGAAGCATCTCTATGACCTGAGATTTCTAAAATATAATCTCGATTCTTCAATAATACATTACTCAAATCGGCAATCAATTTAACACCATTTCCTGTCAACTCTGTTGTCCCTAGTTTAAATTGCATTTCAGGATATCTTTTGTTCATTGGATAAGGAGCATTTTTCAACAATTCCAATGCATCAGATAAGGTTTTTGGAGAATCAGCTGAAATAAATTTACCATATACTCTTGCAGGCAATTTAAAATCCTGAATGTGCTTTTGAAAATAATTCAATTGATTCAAGCTATCTAATGAAGGTTCAAATATTTCCTTTTCAGTAATTTTACTAAACAAAGTCCCTTCTAAAAATTCTTGCATTTGTTCCTTAAAGGCGGGATATTTAACTTCTAGATTTTGCTCTTCTGCTTGTAAGGCAAGCGATTCAACATATTCAGTAAAATAAGTTTCTTCTGAATTAGAAGGCAAATATCCTAAAGATTTTAATTTTCTCTTTTGCTGTAACTGAACAAATTGATAAAAATCTTTTATCAAATAATCTTTACCACCAACTGTAAAAAGTTTAAATTTCAAAAAATCTTCATCACCTATTCGATCTATTGAAATTCTATCTATCGCTACTTTTTTATTAGTTTCATTGATAGCAATATTGTTTTCCAAAAATACCTTTTTCATAAACGATTGACGAATGATTTCTGCTCGTTCCTCATCACTCATGACCTTCTGACGAATAAACTCAGCCATTTCCTCAAATGATAAAAGCGGTTTTTTATCTAATAACTTAAATACTTGCCAGCCCAAATTCGTTCGGATGGGTACTGAGATATCTCCTAATCGTTGTAATCCAAATAACTTATCTTGTAGCTCCTCACTTAAATCAGATGAAAAATACCATCTTCTCAATTCACCACCTCTTCCACGTGAATATGGGTCATCTGAATAGGTTTTACACACCTCTTCAAAAGAATCGCCATTTTTTAAATATAAGTCTACTGTTTCAATTTTTTTCTTTGCTTCCACTTGTAAGTTTGTTGGAGCATCAATCGATACCGAAGACAAAATATGAGCTAACCTTATTTTTCCTTGATTAGGCCTAGATTTTAATAATTTTACTATATGAAAGCCAGCCTTGGTTCTGAATGGTTTAGAAAATTCTCCCAATGCCAACGAATAAACATTTGTTTCAAATGGATATTGAGTCTGTAAACTGCTAATATAGCCTAACATTCCTCCTTTAGATGAAGTTTGGGTATCCTCTGAATATTTTAAAGCCATTGCTGAAAAATCTTCCCCTAGCTTTAACTTTTTGTAAATATTTTCAATTTTTTGCAGGGCGATTAGTGTATCGCCAGGACTTGGATTTGCACCTAATTTTACTAAAATATGAGCAACCTGTTTTTCCTCTCGCATCCTTTGATAGGCCTCTCGAACTAATAAGTCCACTTTTTCATTATCGATTAGATAAGGGCTTGCTAACTCTTTTCTAAAACTTTGATACTCTTCTTGAAATCCTGGGGAGGTCAATAAACCAGCTTGTTCCGCTGCTAAAATTTTATATTGATAATCTAAGTAATCATTCAAAAATTTTGCCTTATTATCAGAGCGAACAGAATCACTTTCAACCAAACGCTTGTAATCCATTGTAAAACGTTCGGCTGTTATTTTTTTGGGCCCTAATTGAATAAGACCTTGACCTCTAACAAAAAAGAAGGAACAAATAAATAAACTACAAAATAAAGCCAATCGGCTATTGATCAAATTCATAAAACAACACCTCCTCTACAAATACCAATTTCAAAATCCTTCAAAATTACGAAAATAAACCTAAATTTCCCTATCGAATCATTTCTTTACTATGAATTTGATACCTTAAAATATAGTTAAAATTCGTTAATGATTTTCCCTTCTTCTCAAATACTTCCTTTTTACTTCTAACAAAATCATACACAGGCATTTCTTTTTCAGGCCATTGAACCTCTGAAACTCCTATTATATCATTTTTATCCTTTTTAGCTAACCATTGTAAACCTAAGCCTCCCACTCTAGAACCCCATAAAAACCAACCCACAGGATTAGATACAGAACTCCACTCCAGCAAGGTAATTGGTACTTGTACCAAACCTCCAATCTGATTAATTTGTCCGATTGCTTTGTTTAAAGAAGTATAATCATCCACCTCCCAAATAGATATTTGAACACCCAAAGTTTGATTTTTTTTCACCAAAACTTCAGGTAATTTAATAGAATCTAAGGATATCACATTGCCTTTTTTGATCCCTTGCAAGAAACTTGTTCGATTAAAGGATTCAACTAATTTTCCTCTTTCAAAAACGGAAATAGTGGCTATTAATAATATTTCATCTTCTAAAGTTAATTTTTCTTGAATTTCATTACTTTTTAAATCCTGTAATTCCAATCTAATCTTTTTCAAGTATTCAGGCTCTCTCAATAAACTTTTATCTTGTTTTTTAAGCAATACTACTTGTGGCTTTTTTTGACAAGAGTATAACATGAACCCTAAAAAAAATAAAACAATCAATTTATACATTCCGGTCTTTTATTTTTTTTGAACAAGATGCTCAAAAGATATTCCTCACTCAGCATAGCTGAGCGCGCCTCACCTCTTTCCTATTCCCTCTCTTTTGGTTCTTGTTGGGTCAAACAATGAAAACTACCTTGTCCCCAGATGATTTGTTTAGCTGAAAGTCCGATGACGGGACGATCTTTACATAAATTTGACAAAATATCTAAAGCAATTTGATCTTGTGGACAACCAAATGTTGGAACGAGTACTCCTGCATTGCATATGTAAAAGTTTGCATAAGAACCTGGCGCTCGAAAACCATCAATGATTACTGCCTCAGGCATAGGCAATTCAACTATATTTAATGGTTTACCATTCAATAATCTCATTTGTTTGAGTTCTGATAAATTCTTAGCAAGAACCTCATAATTATCATCATTTGGATTATTTTCTACTACTGCTACAACGGTATCTTCATTAACAAATCGAACCGTATCATCAATATGTCCATCTGTATCATCACCTACAATCCCATCTGAAACCCATAATACCTGTTCCACACCATAATATTTACACAAATAATCCTCAATTTGCGATTGGGATAAATGAGGATTTCTATTGGGATTCAATAAGCAAGACCTGCTGGTTAATACCGTCCCTCTACCATTGAACTCCACTGATCCACCTTCCATGATAATTCCTGGAGAAACGGATGCCATATTTTTAAATTTTGCAATAGCTAAAGGAAGACTATTATCATCATTAAATGGCGGATACTTTCCTCCCCAAGCATTATAGCCCCAATCTACAATGAGTTTTTCATTTGTTTTTTTATTTAATAAAAAAGCAGGACCATGGTCACGACACCATGCATCATTGGTTGCATGTAGATGAAAAATAATTTGTTTTTCATCTATTTCATAAACCGACAATTGGCTTTTTATAAAATTTTTTAAATCATCGTTATTGACATTAATACATACTCTTTCCCCTTTTGAAATTTCACGAATTAATGTAAAATATTCTGGATACATTGCTTTTAATTTTTCACCTTGCCAAGAATGATCATTATGAGGAAATGTAATCCAAGTGGCCTCATGCCTATGCCACTCAGCAGGAAAATAAAATTGATTATCGCTGGGAATCATTTGTAATTTTTTCTAATATAAGTCGCAATCCTTCAACGGTAATATGTTGGTTTACTTCTGTGAAGTGGGCCTTCAATGGTGTTAAGATAGAAGACAATCCACCTGTAGCAATTACCACTAAATCGTCTCCTTTTTCATCTTTCACACGAGCAATCATTTCTTTTACCATTCCAACATATCCCCAAAGAATTCCCGATTGAATAGCCGAAACGGTATCCACTCCAAGTGGTTTAGATGGCATTTCCAATGGCACTTCAGGTAATTGTGCAGTCTGTGAAAATAAAGATTTGACAGCTGTTTTTAATCCTGGAGCAATAGAAACACCTTCAATTTGTCCAATTTGATTAACCAAAGTAAAGGTCAATGCCGTTCCAAAATCAATTACCAAAACATTTTTTTTGTATTTCAAAAAACCATAAACGGCATTTGCAATTAAATCGGTTCCTATTTCATCTTGAGCAATCAATTGAATTGGCAATAATCCATAATAATCTGAACCTAATACAACAATTTTCCGACCTAACCAGTTTTCAATACCTTTTTGAACTTGAGGCAAAACACCCGGAACAACTGATGACAAAATAACATGTTCTGGTAGTTCATAAGCTCTTTCAGACCATCCACTTCGTACCCAGTCTTCTACTTTTTTAGCAGACCAAGGTTGATGCGTTCTTGTTCGAAAGGTTTCGATCCATTCACCATTCTGATGAACACCCAATACAATGTCTGTATTGCCAATATCTATTACTAAAATCATTTCAGGGTTTCGGTGGTAAATCTTTAGCCAATCCAGCTGATAAAATAGGGAAACGCAACCATGATTTAGGGTCTAAACTATAATCATCCACATGGAAACCTGGAGCATAACGCTCTCTTTTCCACTGATTTCTAGCCCATAGTCTAAAATAACGATCTGCATATTCCCAAAGTTTACCTTCGGAATAAATTGTTAAATATTCTTTTTTCAGTTCTTCAAAAACCAGTTTGGGTGCATTTTTGTTCCTGAAAGCAGATTTTTCAATAAAATTCAAAACAGGATAAGGCATTAAATCTTCCTCATCGACTTGTTTAGTTGATAAAGGACGTAATTCTGCACTTGGTTCCAATTCATTGACAAAATGTAAAGCCGACAACTTTAGCCTACCCTCCAATCCATCCTTTTCCATCCACTTGAGCCATCCACGAATAAAGGTTTTATCAATTCCAGCAATTGGAGAAATTGAACCTGAGGTATCACCATCCATTGTGGCATAACCTACACTTGCTTCAGACCGATTGGAAGTAGCTAAAAGTAAAGCATTTTGAATATTTGCCAACATCCAAGCTGAAGGTGCACGAACTCGAGCTTGTACATTTTGGAGTGTGATATCATCCTGTTGCCAGGTCAATTCTCTTCCAATAGCGTTTTCAATTAAGTTACGATAATTGGAAACAATCTCATCAATTTGTATTTCGTAATGTGTGCTGCCTATATTTTCTGCCAATTTTTTAGCTGAATTTCTGGTTGCTTCTGAAGAATTTAAGGTTCCTTGATAAACAGTTGTCAAGGCTTTATGAAACATTTCATCGATAGAATTACAATCCTTAAGAGCAGAAAAATAAGCTAATTTTTTTTTGATTTCATCTATAGGAAACTCGTCTGATGCCAATTGAAAGGCTAAATAACACAAACTCGCAATTGCCGACGAATCAGCTCCTCCCGACAAAGACAAAACCCATCCATTGGAATACGATTTTCTCATATAATCCCACAGCGCCAATGATACACTTCGAGCAAATTCTTCCTCTTTACAAAATTTTTGATTAAATTCTTTTACCTTAACCTTTTTTATTTCAGCCTTTGATTTTGGCTTGAAATCAAGATGAATACAAGAAGAAATATCATCCAAATTAATTGATGAACGAAGGGAAATTGTATCACCTACCCAATTAAATTCTTTAAAAACAAATCGATTAGTTTCTGCTATTAGCTGTCCATTTAGATACAAATAAGTATCTCCATCAAAAATAGTTCTTCCCGACTCATTCCCTAACAAATTAGCAAAAACATAAGCACCTTTAATTATTTCAGATCCTTTTTTTGTAATATTTTTTCGAATTTGATTTTTGCCAAAACTAAAATGAGAAGCAGTTGGATTACAAATTAAATTAACTCCTCTTTGGGATAATCCATAAGCTGGTCTTTTATCTTCCTCCCAGGCATCTTGACAAATTTCCACTCCCATTCTAATGCCATCAAATTCAATTACATAATCACCAAAAGGAATCATTTCACCCATCCACTCTACATGAGTACATCCATTTTTTTGCCATGGCGTAAACCATCTTGGTTCATAATGGACCCCATCATTTGCTAAATATTGTTTGGGAATAAAGGCAATAACTTTTTGTTGATATAGGATTGCTGCAACATTGTAAAGGTTTTTATCAATCCAAAATGGCACCCCTACGATAACGACTGTTTGTTTAATTAGTTTAGAAAATTTCAACAAATTTTCCAACGCTTTTTCAGTTGTAAAAGGAGATAAAAATTGATCTTCACAACCATAACCTGTTAAACATAATTCTGGGAAACATACCAAATCATAACCCTTTTCCACAACTTCTGAATAGGCATGCTCCATGCGAAGAAGATTACCTTCCCAGTCTAATGGTATCTGATTGACAGTGACAGCAGCTATCGAAATATTAGGCATACTATTTTGATTTCTTAGATGAATTGCTTGTTTTGGATCCCCATACTTTATACCAAGGCTTTTTGGCTTCGATCTGGTTGGGACCAGCTCCTGCTACTTGCGCCGTCCGAACATGTTTATACCTAGGAGTCCACATCCAAGATAATGGGGCTCTCGGACGATAGTATTTTTCACCATGTCGATGTTCCACCTGTACCCGACAAGTTACCCTCGGGCAACGTGCCGACCAGCAGGATGTCATAAATAACAATATCCAAACAATAGCCAAGAAAACTAAACTCTTTTGTTTCAAAATATAAAAGATGTTGATCAAACCACCTCTTTCTTCCAACGAATAAAGATTAGTTAAATTTCACACAAAGGTTTAATTTTGTAAAAAAATTAAATCGTGCGTATAAACTCCAAAGATATAAAAATCTCAGCAGATACGATGGAAATTACCTATCCAGTAATGGAATCTTTTTATACAATCCAAGGTGAAGGTCATTTCCAAGGTCATGCAGCCTATTTTATTCGATTAGGAGGCTGCGATGTGGGTTGTCATTGGTGCGATGTCAAAGAAAGTTGGCCAGTAGATACCCATCCCTTGGTTAGCATCCAACAATTATTACAGCAAGTTTTGGATACACCATGTAAAATTGTTGTTATAACGGGAGGAGAACCTTTGATGCATGATTTAAATCCACTTACAAAAACTCTTCAAGAAGCAGGGATTCGTACACATATTGAAACATCTGGTGTAGGAAAAGTGACTGGTTCTTTTGATTGGGTGTGCTTTTCACCTAAAAAATTCAAAGACCCAAATCCAACAATCTATCCATTGGTTAATGAACTCAAAATTGTGGTTTACAACAAATCTGATTTCAAATGGGCCGAAACTTTTGTAAAAGATATGCCTGCGGGATGTCGATTGCTATTACAACCAGAATGGTCAAAAAAAGATGTTATTAATCCATTGATTGTAGATTTTGTCAAACAAAATCCAAATTGGAATATTTCTATTCAAACTCATAAATATTTACAAATTCCTTAAAATGATTAAACTTTTCATCCTTGGAAGTTTATTTTCATTTAGTGACAGCTCGTTTGTCGCATTAAAAACAACTATTTCAACAATAAACCAATTTCATTCACAATATTTTCCACAACTAAATAAGGATAAGAATGAAATATATATTACTGTTCGTAAAAATAAGGGAGATCATGAAGATCTTTATGTAGCTAAAATTAAGCAAGGCATTGCCCTACCGGCATCACCTATTGAGCAACTAAATAATACTTTTTTTAATGAAGGGACTTGCTCGTTTAGTGAAGACGGCAATACAATGGTATTTTCTGCATGTGATTACCCCAATTCAAAAGGTGGCTGTGATTTATACGAAAGCCAATGGATAAATAATGAATGGACAAGCCCGAAAAACCTCGGATATTTTATCAATTCAAGAGAATGGGATGGACAACCACATCTTACAAATGCAGGAAGAACACTTTATTTTTCATCTGAAAGAATGGGAGGATTTGGAGGTCGTGACCTTTGGTTAAGTGAAAAAGATAACAATGGAATATGGAGAACTCCGAAGAATTTAGGTACAACTATCAATACCAAATACAATGAAATTGGTCCCTATTACATAAAAAATAAACAGATTTTGATTTTTTCCAGTGACCGAAAAAACGGCCTCGGAAAACTGGATTTTTATCAAAGTTTAAAAGATGAAAATACTTGGACTGATCCCAAAAATATTGAATATTTAAACACCTCTGAAGACGATGCCGGCATTTGTGAAGGAATTTATCCAAATGAATTTTTTATAACATTGAGTTCTAAATCACAGGAACCACAAGAACTAATTTTATCTAAACTTATTCCTGAAACTATTTGGATTCAAAAGATAGAAAAAAAACTCGAACTGCCCCCAAGACCAAAAATTAACTTTCAAGAACTATCATTTCAAGATATATTTTTTGAAAACAATAAATGGGATTTACCTAAACCCTATCCAAAAAGTTTAGATAAATTAGTTATATATTTAGAAGAAAATCCAAGGTCTAAAATTATTATTGAAGGCCATTCCGATGAAACGGGAAATGCAAATAACAATATTATTTTATCAGAGAAACGTGCTTTTGCTGTTAAAAACTACCTACTAAATGCTGGAATTTCCACTGACCGAATCAATTGTCAAGGTTTTGGACACTCTAAACCCAAATCGAAAGATCTTGCTATTAATAGAAGAATTGAGGTGAAATTGAAAGTTGAAAATTGAACGTTAATTATTGACTTTTTACTTTTTACTTTTTACTTTTTACACTTTTAACCTTCAATTTCTTTTTCTTAATTCCTTTTTTGACCTTCTTACTTTTAACTTTTAATTTTTTACCCAGTTGATCTTTCTTTTTCAAAAAGTGTAAGAGCGAATCTGTCAAATCTTCCTTGAAAAGTGGCCTAATGATAACTTTGGAAACGCCAAATCCAACGATGCCTAATTCTTTAGCAGCAGCATAGGAAACATCAATTAAACGTGATTTTCGATGCGGCCCCCTGTCTGTGATTCGAACAAATGTGATACGATCTGTGCGTAAAGATTTTACTTCCACCCAAGTACCCATGGGTAAAGTTCTGTGGGCGGCAGTGTAAATGTAAGGATTGAATCGCTCCCCACTACTTGTTTTTCTTCCGGCTAATTTTTTACTGTAAAATGAAGCCATTCCCGCGTGCCAAGTTCCTTCAGCCTTCAACTTAATTCCAATAAAAAGAGGAATTAGTATTAAAACTAAAACTCGGAAGAAATAATTTTTATTTAAAAACATAAGGACAAAGGTAGCCTTATTATCCTGAAAAATAAAAAACCTGAGATTTCCATCCCAGGTTTTAAAATATTTTAAGGCAACAAACCTTACACCTCATCCCTATTCTATATTCCCTAATCCCTCTTACCTATTCCCTATTCCCTATTCCCTTTTCCCTCTTACCTATTCCCTATCTCCACAAACGCTCTTGGCGTTGCACCAGTATAAATTTGACGAGGGCGACCAATAGGTTCCTTGTTAGCTCTCATTTCTTTCCATTGTGCAATCCAACCTGGAAGACGACCAATGGCAAACATTACTGTGAACATATTGGTAGGAATACCAAGTGCACGATAAATAATTCCAGAATAGAAATCGACATTTGGATATAATTTACGAGCAACGAAATACTCATCACTTAAAGCCGCTTGTTCTAAACGTTGTGCAATTCCTAATACTGGGTCGTTTACACCCAATGCCTTTAATACATCATCAGCTGCTTTTTTAATGATTTTAGCACGAGGATCAAAGTTTTTGTAAACACGGTGACCAAAACCCATTAATCGGAATCCTGAGTTTTTATCCTTCGCCATTGCAATGTATTTCTCTGTATCTCCCCCATCCGCTTTGATGGCCTCCAACATTTCAATCACCTCTTGATTAGCACCCCCGTGAAGTGGTCCCCAAAGTGCATTAATACCTGCAGAAATAGAGGCATATAAACTTGCATGAGAAGATCCTACAAGACGCACTGTTGAAGTTGAACAATTTTGCTCATGATCAGCATGTAAGATTAATAATTTATTTAAGGCCTTAGAAACAATTGGATCCACTTGATAGTCTGTTCCAGGAGTTTTAAACATTAATTGCAAGAAATCTGAACAATAATCTAAAGTAGTATCTGCTTGATTGATACCTTCCCCAATCGATTTTTTATACCACCAAGTAGCCATAATTGGCAATTGAGCAATTAAACGCAATATACTTTTCTCAGGATCTTCGTTTCCATCTACATCATAAAATGCCGACATAGAACCCACCAATGCTGCAATTTCACACATTGGATGTCCTTCTTTCGGAAATGCATTGGATACCTTTACAATCGAATCGTTTACTGCAGCCTCTGCCTTGATAGCATTTGAAAAGCCCTCTAATTGAGATTGTGTTGGTAATTCTCCATGAATTAATAAATAGGCAACTTCTAAAAAAGTGGCTTTATCAGCCAATTCTTCAATTGAATATCCCCTGTAACGTAAAATACCCTCCTCACCATCTAAGAAAGTAATTGCACTTTTTGTTGCTCCGGTATTTTTAAAACCTGGATCATACGTTACATATCCTGATAAATCACGAAGTTTAGCAATATCTATTGCCTTCTCGTTTTCAGAACCTGATAATGTAGGAAGTTCAAATGTTTTACCATCTACATTAATAACTGCGTTTTGCGACATAATTGTTTAAATTAAACTTAATCAAAACTTTGAAAAAGAGAAACAGTTTGGCACTGTTCTCAAAAATCAATTCACT